>Ga0194116_10006561_pt1 | contig 12354 bp, 11 predicted proteins | sample TA2MahsurfametaG_4_FD_148617 | JGI IMG/M metagenome (GOLD analysis project Ga0194116, IMG submission 148617) | Freshwater microbial communities from Lake Tanganyika, Tanzania - TA2015008 Mahale S9 surface | ecosystem: Environmental > Aquatic > Freshwater > Lake | place: Tanzania: Lake... | reverse complement strand
CAGCAGCAGCTCTCAGGAATTGAGGGAGACCCTCAGTCAAAGACTCAGAGCAACTGGGTTTCAAACGTCGGAAGGTCACGGGCTGTTGGCCGCTCTGATGCTGTTTTATCCGCCGGGCAGCCTTAAGGTTGAAGATGCGACAAGCAAATTGCCTGGATGGTTGCTGGAGCTCTACCTCAACCGGTATGAAAGCACGACTCACGCTGCTGCCAACGGAGCAGAACGGCAAGATGTCGGGAGCATATCAGGTCGGCCGAGCTTTTCAGACCGAATCTTCCTGAATCGCATGCTGGGGCTGTCAAATCTGTACTACATAGACCCAGAAGACAAAGAGATCCTTCAGGAGTTAAGGCAAGTTCGCCTCCAAACTGTGGAACTGATGCTGTCAGCATCCGCCCAAGAGCTGGGACAGCATTTCGGTTCTGACTTTGGCGATCGTTTTTGGGCCATGGCTCAAAGCGGTGTTCAAAAAGAAGCATTGGATGCCAGCGAAGCCGCTCAACGTGATGCCATTCAGCATTGGCTGAGCACAACGCCTCAAAGTTTGCATGCGGAGGGAGGGATACAGCGCTTTGCAGCTGCACTGCTATTCAGCCTACCCGGTTCTGTACGGCTAGCCAATCCAGAACAAAACCTGCCAAACTGGTTTCTAGAGGGTTTCCGACGCTTCAACTCGATGGCGGTGACTTGAGGATCGAATGTGCAGATTCTATTTGTACACTGCAATTATCCTGCGCAATTTCGCCACTTAAGCCTCCATTTAGCCCAAGACAAAGCCCATGAAATACGATTTTTAGCGCAAAATCGCGAATGGACTGCTGAGTCGCACCCAGATGTGCAATTACATCGCTATACGTTGGGACGAGATGCTCAAGGAGAGCTTTGTCATCCCTACTTGCGGCGCTTCGAAAGCTCTGTATTGCACGGTCAGGCTGCTTTGCGAGAGGCAATGCGGATGCGACAAAGCGGCTATATCCCTGATTTAATCATTGGCCATTCAGGTTTTGGCAATACGCTCTATCTGAAGGAAGTGTGGCCAGAGGCACGATTCCTCGGTTATTTCGAATGGTTTTATCGTTCCCGAGGATCTGATGTTGGCTTTGGCAGCAAACAAGGACCCTCTCCAGACACGAGCCTGCGCGTGCACACGTATAACGCACCGATTGTTATGGATCTGGCGGTAGCTGATGGCGCCCTATGTCCTACCCAGTGGCAAGCATCCCAATTCCCGTCAGCAATGAGAGATAAGCTGGATGTGATTTTTGATGGAGTTGACACAGAGCTGATTCACCCAGCCAAACCGGAAGTACGCAATGCTGCATTGAAGTTGCGTGATGTGGAAATCAAGGCGGATGTCCCGCTGGTTACCTACGTTACGCGGTGCTTCGAACCCTATCGAGGTTGGCCACAAGTGGCAGAAGGGCTAGCCCTCTTGCTTCAGCGGAACCCCAGGGTCCATGTACTACTTGTGGGATCAGATGATGTGGCCTATGGAAGCAAGCGCGGAGATGGACAATCCTGGCGGGCATGGGCACTAGAGCAATGGCCAATGGATCCTTCACGTGTTTATCAACTCCCAGCCCTTCAATACGCTGAATACTTGCAAGTACTCCAGCGCAGCTGGGTGCACGTGTATTGGTCGGTTCCCTTTATTCTTAGTTGGAGCCTGATGGAAGCCATGGCAAGCGGATGCTGTCTTGTGGCCAGCAGCACACCTCCTGTCAGGGAAATGATCCAAAGCGGAAAGCAAGGCATGCTGGTCGATTTTTTTGACCCCGATTCTCTGGCACAACAGGTGGATTCCCTTGTCGATGACGCACATCGACGTATGCAGCTCGGGGTCAAAGCACGGGAGACGATTGTTGAAGGGGGCTACGATTTACGTTCATGCCTCAATCGTCAACTGGGCTTGATTGATCGCGTCATGGGCGGGTGACATTGCCCAATTCAGCGGCTGAAGCCAACGGATTAGGCCTAGACCGCTTTGCTGAGGGTGATCCCGTTGAAGCGGCACGGCTATTGAGCCATGCCTATAGATTGTTGGCCGATGAGCCTGCCATTCTGGTGAATCTCGGACTCGCTCTGATGCAGCAAGGGCGGATCGAACCAGCGGAACGCTGCTACAGAATGGCATTGAGAAGTAGGGAGCTCAGGGTTCGACGCAGTGCCGCAAAAAACCTGGGTTTTCTACACCTCTGGCTCGGACAATTTGAAGAAGGTTGGTCATGGCATGGACGACGCTTTGCAGGCGAGGCCTTTGAGACGACACAGTGGAAAGGTGAACCGTTGAATGGCCGAGTGCTCACCATCTGGAATGACGTGGGCATGGGGGACGCCTTTCAATTTGTGCGTTACACCAAGCCCCTGATACAAAGGGGCGAACGAGTGCGTTGGGCAGTGCATGCCTCTCAGCTGGCCATCTTTCAAAAACACCTGGCTTGGCCACTCACGGACGTCGTCGACCGTAGCCGGATCGACAGAAATAGCTGCCTGCACATCCCCTTGATGAGTCTGATTCCAATTCTTGATCTAACCACGAACTGGGGTCGGACATTTGCTGAACCCACATGGCAATTGGGTTGTTGTGATCCAGAAAACAAAACCACAAATGCTGTTGGTCTCTGCTGGGCGAGCAACCCTGGTGATCGGACAATGCATCGCTACAAAAGCACAAATCCAGAACGGCTAAAACAACGCGTTGAGCATCTGGGGTCGCAACCAAAGCTCATCAGCCTGCAGAGCGACGAAGTGGAGGCCCATCAAAAGCTCGGCCTTGTGGCAGCTGATACAAGCTGGGTCGAGACCTTGGAACGAATCTTTGAGTGTAAACACGTGGTGAGTGTGGACACGGCGGTGGCACATTTGGCTGGTGGGGCTGGAAGGACAGTTGATCTCATGCTTGGCTATCCAGCTGACTGGCGCTGGCAACAGTTCACTACCCAGACTTCTCTGTGGTATCCCAACCTAAAATGCTGGCCAATCAATCCACACTGACCGGTTGGCCACGCACACGCATCAGCAGGGGAACTTGCAAAGTGCATGGGTGAGAGACACCGTGTTCCCAGAGACCATCCTCACCCCAACAGTCACCGTGATCTGCAGTTAGCACGATAGTAGCTTGATCAAATGACTGGATCAGTCCTGTTAATTGCTGATCAACCCACTCAAGGCATAGACGTTGACGGACAAAACAATCGTGGCGTCGGTCCATACTCTGAAAGGGAATACAGGGGTTGTCATCCTGATCCCAGGGTGCACCCTGATGCCAATAAGGCACATGTGTTTCGCCAATATTCAAAAAAGCAAAGAAGGGGCGGTCGCTACATTGACGAGCTTTCTCCATGAGCCATTGGAGTTGATGATGGAGCTGCCAGCAAGAACCTGGATAGTAGAAATCGTCAAAATCTGTGATCAGCCGTTGACCTGTCTCGGTGTTCGGGTCAAACCATCCGACAGCACCAGTGCCAAAGCAGTGGTAGCCAAGACGGCTGAAACCAGAAATTATAGAGGGCCCATCTAGGTGGAAAACTTCTAGATCTTTGCCGCGCCATCCGGCGCGACTGAGGCGGAATAATTTGGCATACTTGGAGTTGAGGATGGGAATTGCCTCTACAATACTTGGCAAAAAACCCATGAACATGGCCGCATGGGAACCATAGGTAAAATGGCTAGGAGCCCAAGCTTGTAGAACCGGTCCGATCTGACGGATCACCGGAGTTAAACTAGCGGCAAAGGTGTCGTAACGGCACGAGTCTAATGTCACCAACAAGACTGACTCTGGATGTACGCAAGGCCACATCATGAGGGTAAAGTTATAGTTACCAAATCAAGAAGATTAGCCATACTTCGGCGCCAACTCATGGATTCCATTGCTGCAGCGTCCTGAACCGCCAGGTCGCGTAAATTCTTTTTCTCCTTGGCGATGCGAAGCCAGGTCTCTAGTAACTCATCGGGGTTTGTCTCACCCCAAATACCTAGAGGATCACCTCCATAGGGGGCGACAATAGCAGAATCAACTTGACCTGCTCCATCGAGTCCTACAGGCAAACAATGACGCATTCCCATCTCCAGAAGATCCTGATGGCCTGAATTCGCACTGAGCATTGTAGGAACACCACAGGCCAAGGATTCCATGGCCATCAAATTAGTGCCGCCTTCACAACGGCTGACAAACACCGCAACGTCGGCTTGCTTGATCAAAGCAGGCAGCTGACGATTCACAACACACGGCAGAAGCATGACATTGGAAAGAGGGATTCCATTGGCCTCCAACCATGGAGCCAACCCAGCTGCTCGGCCACCATCGGGCACACCCTGAACATGCGGAGATAGAGCAATCGTATTTAAAGCCACATCGCCGACATTACCCCAAGCAGCAATCAACAAGGCATCAGGGTGATGCCGCAATAATGAACGGAATGCAGCAATCACGACGTCCTGTCCCTTGCGAATTTCAAGTTTACCTCCTGAAAAAATAACGAGAGAACGCTTCAGAAGCCTTGGAACAGGGGCGGGATTAAACAGAGCTGTGTCAACTCCTTGATGCACCAAACGAGACTGGGATAGGCCATAACTCTCCAACACAGCCTGATTCCAGCGCGAGCCTGTGATCAGTAGCGAGTAATTGCGCATATGATTCACATCAACCTCTCGGAAACGGCTGCACTCAAAAAAGGTCACTCCCACCTGCAGAGTAGTCGTGCAGCGTGGTGAGGGCGCTTGATTCCCGAGTGGTGAAAATCCCAAGGCGGCTGAAGTGGCAATCGGCAAAACCCCTTGCTGCTCGGCATCGGTCAATCGTTGACGCAAGCCTTTGGAGCAGGCTTCAAGATGATCCAGAGCTGCAAGCCAGTGCAAATCGCATTGAACAGTGCGGTCGTTATGAGCCACCAACAAGGGCTTAAAGCGACCCTGCTCCATCAGGGCCTGAGCCAATTGAATACCGTAACCACCCCAGCCCGTAAAAGGGGTCAATGGCCAGTCAATGATGGCTGCCTTCATCAGCTCAAACGGGGGACAAGCCCCATGAAATTACAGCCAGCATGTTCAACAGTCAGAAACCTGCCGTTGGAAAGTGCAGGCTTCATCAGCTCAAAGGCCTTGAGAACACCAAGCGTGGCTGCACTTTCGAGTGGTCCATGGAATGAAATATCCATCGAACATGCCTCTGGATTGGAAAAATACTCCAGGGCCTGGCTCTGGTTAAGAAAAAAGCAACCTGAATGCAGATTGAGCGGTTGATCAAAACAAACTATCTGCCCCAAATGATTCATGCACAGTTTATGCTCGGCGCTGGATCGATAAGACTTAGAAGCCTCAGGGTTATAATCGCCATCAATATAAAATCTTGATAACTGACCGGAGGCACTCATCGTCTCAATTCGGTTGGGCATCAAGAGGTAATGATTGCCAAATGCCCTACTAAAGGCTGATAACTTTAGGAAAAAATCAGGATCATAGATAATAATATCATCTTCGAGATAGCCCACGAAGTCGTAAGGCTGACCACTGGCAACCGCTTGCGCGCTAACATCCCGCAGCATCGCCTGACAACAAAATCCCAAAAGTCGTGGGGACTCAGGACTACAGATCTCTACGTCGAACAATCCTTCAAGATCACCGAGATCAGGAAGAACGTGGCGATCGTGCACTACACAGAGACGGATGTCAATGCTGCCCGCCTGATCATCGATCAGATCGATGCGTCGCGCCATATGATTCAAACTTGCTGCCGCCGAACCAAACAAGCGATGGAGCTGCAGAATCAGTTGACGCAGAGCTCGCACCCTTGGGCTGGGATCCGGGGAAAGCGAGCCATGTCGCCCATCTCCCGCCTCCCAAAAATGAACGACTCCAATCAACAAACGCATAGGGAGAGTGGCGTCAAGGCCCTGAGGTCGCTATTCCGAGAGTAAGGTGCAGGGATGGAGAATCCAAATGAGGTGTCTCTAAGCGTCGCACGTCTACCGATCAGGCGCCGCGTACGGCGCCTGATCGTTCGAATGCGGACTTGGCAGCCCTTGATTCCTGTGCTGTTGCTGCTGCTGTATCTGGTCTGCATGGTGGGTCTCAGCCGTGTTGCCGACCTATGGATTGTCGCGCTAGCAGGGATGCCGCTTCTGTTCGCTCTGGCGCTAACTGCAGGCTGCCTACTGGCCTACAGACGTGATTTCTACGCGTGAGCCAAGCCTATCCAGCGGCACTGCTCCTCCCAAGTGATGCGTTCGACACGAACCAGCACCAGGTGATGGGGCGGAGGGTGGCCGGCCGGGCGCTGGCCCAGGGGATCGCGTCATCACTCAGACCTAACGAACAACTCCGGGTTTTGGCAGGGCATCGAGGTGAGCTACCGGTCTTGCGTGACCTCCTGCAGCCATTGCTGCCCGTGGGCGCTGAACTCTGGCTTGGGTGTGGATTGGGCTCCGAGCAGCTGAAGCAGTTGGGATGTCTTCACCTGCCTGACCCAGGCCTCGCGCATTGGTGCCAACTCCGAGCCGGGTTGCCACCCTCCAGCTTTTCGATCACGGGCGTGACCCACACGCTCTGCTCAAAAGCTGTCGTCCAGGGCCTTGAGGCACTCGTCACCGCTCCGCTCGAATGCTGGGATGCATTGATCTGCACCTCGACCGCTGCGAAGGAAGTGGCAGAACGCGCAATCAGCCGTCAGCTGGAGGTGCTCGAGCGCCGTTTCGGACAACAGCTAATGCAACCTGCTGGCCCACAATTACCCATCATTCCACTGGCCATCGATCCAGAATCCTTCCAGGATTCAAGTCAAGGCCTTGACCGTTCAAGACGGCGACAACTGGCACGGCAACGGTTAGGCATCAACACCGATGACTACGTGGTGTTGTTTTTAGGGCGCCTAAGCTTCCATAGCAAGGCTCATCCCCTTCCTTTATACAAGGCCCTTGCCACCCTGAGTCAATCAGCTCCGGTACTGTTGCTGGAGTGCGGTCACCTTTTCAACGCTGCAATTGAAACCGCATACAACGACTTAGCAGCACAGTTCCCAACTCTAAGGGTGAAGCGACTGGGGGGACAGACTCCAGCAACTGAGGATGAGAAAATCCTGGCACTTTGGGCCGCTGATGTGTTCTGTTCGCCAGCTGACAACCTGCAGGAAACATTCGGATTGAGTTTGCTCGAAGCCATGGCAGCAGAGCTGCCGATTATTGCCAGCGACTGGAACGGATATCGCGATCTAGTTGACCATGGAGTCACCGGGCTTCTCATCCCAACTTCTGATCAACTCAAGGGCCAAACGCTGACCGATGAACTAGAGCGTCAGTACCGCATTGGCCTTGTTGATTATGACTCCATGATTTACCAACGCAGTCAATGTGTTGTCGTTGATCACCAAGCATTGGAAACTGCCCTGAAACATCTTCACGACCAGCCAGAACAGCGCCAGAAAATGGGATCGGCCGGACAAGATCGTCTGCAGAGACAGTTTAGCTGGACCAGCGTTGCCCAACAATATCGAAGACTTTGGGAAGAGCTCAATGATTTACGCCAGGCCGCTGCTCAAGCTTCACAAAAAGCATGGCCGACGAGCGACTATGGGAGTCTTTTTGGACACTATTCAACACATATCGCGTCTACAACCTCTTTTCGAATCACTACACATAACACCTCTCCTGAATTTCTGCTGAAGCCCATGCAAAAGGGCATCATCAACCGTTGGTGCAATCACTCGAGCTGCCATAGGCTCGTGCAACTACTCCTGGACTGGCGTGATCGCCAGGACATCATCTCCGAAGAAACCTGGCATCAAGCCGCAAACGCCCTCGGAATTCAGCCTGATCACCAGCGTGCGCTGTTGATCGCTCTCGAGAAACTTGGAGTCATTGAGGGTATGAAGGCATGAATGCGCGCCGCCTGCTGTTTGTGTGCTACCCAGACACCAACCACACCATCGGCGGTGTGAAACAGATCTACCGGCAGGTGGAGCTGCTCCATCAACAGGGTTGGGATGCCCAGGTGTTGCAGGAACAACCCGGCTTCCGCCCTGATTGGTTTGAGAGCGGCGCACCGGTCTTGGATGTCGCCAGCTATGTGGCCAGTGGTCCCAGCGCCGAACGGGATCTGATCGTGCTACCGGAAACCTGGCTCACCAATGTACCCAGCTACCTACCAGGCATCCCCAAGGTGATCTTCAACCAGAACGCCTTCTACACCTTTGGCCTGGAGGGGCGTTGTGAGGAGAGCACTCTCGAGCTCTATCAACATGCCGACATCAAGGGGGTGGTGACCGTGTCGGAAGACAGCCACAACCTGCTCGTGCGCGGCTGCGGGGTGCCGGCCGACCGTTGCCATGTGGTGCTCAATGGCATTGACCCCTCCCTCTTCCATGCCCCGGCCCTCAAGCTGCGACGCATTGTGTTCATGGGCCGCAAGCATGCCGATCATCTGCGCAAGGTGATTCTGATGGCACGCCGGCGCCCTGCGCTGGCCCGCTACGGCTTCAAAGAACTGCCCCGGCTCAAGCACGAAGAAGTAGCCCAGGAGCTCCGAGAAGCCCTGCTGTTTTTAAGCTGCGGCCACCCCGAAGGCTTTGGATTGCCTCTTGCCGAGGCCATCGCCAGCGGCTGCCTGGTGGTGGGATACCACGGCTTAGGGGGAAGAGACTTTGCACTGCCCCACATGCAAGCTATTGAATTCGGTGATCTGCTTGGATTTGTGGATGCTATGGAAGCCGAGGTGCAGCGTTTTGAAGCCAATCCAGAGGCTGTGATTCAAGAGCGCTGCGCGGCCTCTCGCATGATCCAGGAGCGCTACAGCCCCGAGGCCGAAGCCAAAGCCGCTGTGCAGGTGTGGGGTCAACTGGCCAGCAATTCCTGAATGCTGAGTTCTTGGGGAAGAAAAAGATGATCGCGGCTGCTCAAACTGGCCGCAATCTCGGGGGTAGGGAGCACCTGGTTGGGAGGCTGAAGATCATAATGCCGGTAACCCATTTCATCCATCCACTGCCGGTAGAAGTGGAGATCAGAGCCCGGCAGAATTTCACACACAATCCAGGGGCGATGACGGCGTATCATCTGCTCAGCTCCAACCAAGACCTGGGGTTCGAGCGTTTCCACATCCAATTTGATCAACACTAGCGACTGTTGCGGCAGGGGCCATGACTCCAGATGGGCGTCGAGCGTTTGGCATGGAATCTCAAAGCAACCCGATTGATGCTCTCGAAACTCGGAATTCAGCGATGCCGAGGTTTCCACCAAACCATGGCCCTGGTCTGGCATATAGATTGTGGTTGGCCCCGATTGATTGGAGAGGGCTAGGGCATGGACGTGCAGCTGTTGCTGATGCACGCCAAGCGAGGCCTCAACGTTTCTCTTTAAAATGTCAACAATAAAAGGAACAGGCTCATAGGCTCTCACCTCAAATGCTCCGGAGAGAGCGGCCAAAATGGCGTAGAAGCCCGTATTCGCGCCAACATCCAAAAACACCACAGTTCCAAAGCGCTGGCCCGCCTGAATCAGCCGAGCCAACACGAGCGGCAACGGTGGTTCATAGCTTCTCCATCCAGCGATCCGAATTTGACGCACCACCTGGTCGCGTCCATCGCAATCCTCCATCCAGATCCGCCCTTTGGAGGAAGCGAAGTCATACGGAATAGCCACCAACTGAGTCACGGCAGACACGCTCAGGGAGCAACAATCACCTGCGTAAGCTACTAGCCACCTCAGCGTGACAGCTTGCAGTCCACACCCGTCCAGCGCTACGACGGCCGCCCCCTCGGCACAGCCCCCCACATCGCCGTGCTGGGTAGCTGCAAGGTGGGCAATTTCGTGGTGACCCTGCCGCTGCTGCAGGGGCTGCGCCAGCGCTATCCGGATGCGGTGATCGACTTCTGGGGCACAGAGGCCACCGCCGATTTCGAACGGGCCCTCTGCGGCCCAACCGGGCCCCTGAACTGGCGCTGCTCCTGGGATCACCCAGCCGATCAAGATCCGCTACAGGAGCTAGCGGGTCTGGCCCAAGAGCGGCACCAACAAGCTGGCCCGCTGCAGCTGTTGATCAACTGCGACGGCTTCAATCCCCTCACCCAGGTGCTGGCCAGCTGGCTAAGGCCCCAGTGGGTGGCGGGGGCCAGCCTCAGCGCCGATGGCCGCCGCGAACTGCCCTGGGGCGAGCACCCCTACCAGCGCTTCCTGGCCGACCCCGACTGGGACTCCGCCGCCTTTGTGGAGCGCTACCAAGGCCTCTTTCACAGCAATTACATCGCCGAGCTGCTCTGCCGGCTGGCCTTTCTGGAGCCCACCCCTGCAGACCTGGCCCAGATTGAGCTGCCCTGGCAAGCCGCCCCCTTTGCGGTGCCGCCGCTGTTGATCCACTGCACCACCACCCGGGCCGCCAAGATCTGGCCCTTTGCCCACTGGCACGCGGTGCTGGCGTGGTGCCGGCAACAACGGATCGCCGTGGGCTTGGTGGGGGCTCCCCCGCAGCGCCAGGCCAGCGACTATCACGCCGGCGACGGTGAGGATCGACTGCTGGAGGAGTTTGCCGGCGATGGCACCCTCATCGACCTGCGCGGCCGCACCTCCCTGATTCAACTGGCCGGCGCCTGCCGTGAGGCCCAGGCGGTGGTGAGTGTGGATGCTGGGCCGCTGCACATTGCCGCGGCCGTCGGCACCCCCACCCTGGCGTTGGTGGGCAACGACGCCGACGGCGTTGGCGCCAGCCCGATGCGGCTGTGGCTGCCACGGGCCAACAACCTGCAGCGCACCTACAGCACCACCAGCTGCCACAGCTGCGCCGAGCGCCGCTTCCGCAACGACGGCTGCGTGGAGGAGCGACACCTCTGCATGGAAGGGGTGGGGCCGGAGCAGGTCACCAGCTGGCTGGCGGCGGTGCTGCTCCCGTAAGCCCATGCGCCTGCTGGTGGTCACCAACCTGTATCCCCCCCAAGAGCTGGGGGGCTATGGGCGATCGATCGCCGATTTCGTCTGGGGTTTGCAGCAGCGGGGCCACCAACTGCAGGTGATCAGCAGCGATACCCCCCACCTCGGGCCCTCCGCCAGCAGGGGCCCCAGCGGCGAAGCCGTCGACCGGCGCCTGCAGCTGAAGGGCACCTACCAGGGCGGAGTGCAGCCCCTTCAGGATGCCGGCCAACGCCAGGCCGTCGACCGCGCCAACGCCGCACTCCTCGAGCACTGGCTGCAAAGCGCCCCCTGGGACGGGATCCTCGTGGGCAACCTCGACCTACTGGGCCTGGAACTGCTGGCGCCGCTGCTCCAAGCCCGCATCCCGGTGCAGCACCACGTGGGCTTCGTGAGCCCGCCCTATCACCCGGCCCAGGCCCCCCGGGAGCCCCACTACCAACTGGTGGCCGCCAGCGCAGCGGTGCGCGCGGGCCTGTTGGCGGCTGGCCTGCCGGTGGAGCAGGCCCCGGTGGTGTATCCCGGCGCCCGCACAGAGCTGTTTGAGCTGGCCATGCCGCGCCCCCTGCCGGCCGATGGCAGCCGCAACAGGCCCCTCAAACTCTGTTTCGCCGGGCTCTTGATGAGCAGCAAAGGGGCCCACACCGTGGTGGAAGCGCTGATCCAGCTGCAGCGCCGGGGGCTCTGGGTGCAGCTGAGCCTGGCCGGGGCCCCCTTCCAAGCGCAGTACCGCGAGCAGATCGAGGCGCTCCTGCAGCAACACGGGCTGGAGCAGCAAGTGCAGTGGGTGGGCCAACTGAACAGGCCCCAACTGGCCCGGTTCCTGGCCCTGCATCATGTGGGGGTGTTCCCCTCCATCCATCCGGAGGCCTTCGGCATCGTGGGTGCCGAAATGCAGGCCAGTGGGTTGGTGCTGGTGACCAGTGGTGTGGGGGGAGCCGCGGAGCTAGTGGAAGATGGCCGCACCGGCCTGCGCTTCCAACCCGGAGATGCCAGCTCCCTGGCGGCATGCCTGGAGCGGCTGATCCGCAACCCCGCCTGGGCCGAACAACTGGCCCTGGCGGGTCGCGAACGGGTGCGCCAATGCTTCAGTGTGCAGCGTGCTGCGGCGCAGCTGGAGCAGGGATTCAGTCCTCGCCCCGCGCCAGAACACCCCGGCCCAGACCCTGCGCCGGTGCTGTTCTGAAGCGAGGGGCCGCCAGCCACTCCCCCTACAGTCGGGCCACCTAAGCGGCAGGCATGCAGCGCGACCACTCCGAAGCCAAGCCCTTTGATCTGCTGGTGGTGGGTGCGGGCATGTACGGCAGCTGCTTCGCCCGCATCGCCAGCGACCATGGCCTGCGGGTGCTGGTGCTGGAGCGCCGACCCCATGTGGGGGGGAATTGCTACACGGAAGAGCAGGAGGGCATCCAGATCCACCGCTATGGCCCCCATATCTTTCACACCTCCAACGAGGCGGTGTGGAGTT
>Ga0194116_10006557_pt1 | contig 12361 bp, 10 predicted proteins | sample TA2MahsurfametaG_4_FD_148617 | JGI IMG/M metagenome (GOLD analysis project Ga0194116, IMG submission 148617) | Freshwater microbial communities from Lake Tanganyika, Tanzania - TA2015008 Mahale S9 surface | ecosystem: Environmental > Aquatic > Freshwater > Lake | place: Tanzania: Lake... | reverse complement strand
GGGGAAAAAATGTCAAAGAGCGTCGCCGTGATTTGGCACAAATCACCCGCAATCAGGCAGTGAATCCTGAATCCAATTATTGTTTTGGCGAAGGCGGTGCAGGTACCTATTCCGATGGGAAATTATATACCCGGTCCACCAAGCGCGGTGATGTTAAATCCATCCTTCAATGGTTGGTGCACTTTGGTGCGGATGAAAAGATTTTAACCCAAGCGCACCCCCACATCGGAACCAACAAACTTCCGCAGTTGATTGCCAACATACGCGACCAAATCATTGCCTCAGGCGGGGAGGTGCATTTTAATACAAAGTGGAAGGGGCTGATTTTGAAGCAAGGGGAGGTAGTGGGCGCTGTCAATCAGTTGGAAGAAACATTGGAGGTAAGCCAAGTAATTTTGGCTACCGGCCATAGCGCTCGCGATGTTTTTGAGTGGTTCAACAATCAAAATTTGGCGATCGAGTTTAAATCATTTGCATTGGGCGTAAGGGTGGAACATCCGCAATCGTGGATCGACAAACAGCAATACCATTGCGAAGTAAAGTCGGAGCATTTACCGCCTGCTGCCTACAGTTGGGTGGAGCAAGTCAACGGACGTGGTGTGTATTCTTTTTGCATGTGCCCCGGGGGTATTATCGCCCCTTGCGCTACCGATCAAGAAGAGGTGGTGACCAACGGATGGTCGCCGAGTAAGCGAAATAACCCTTGGGCCAATAGCGGCATTGTCGTGCCTGTGCAATGGGAAGATATCCCCGAGTTTCACAGCTATGGGGCATTGGCAGGATTGCGATTTCAGCAATTCGTGGAAAAACGATGCTGGGAAGCCGGAGGAAAAACACAACAAGCCCCTGCGCAACGATTGTTGGATTTTGTGCAAAACAGAAGGTCCAAAGACTTGCCGGGATGCTCTTATCTCCCAGGCGTGGTAAACCAAAATCTTCATGAAATTCTCCCTTCTTTTATTGCGCAAAGCTTGAAGCAAGGTTTCTTGCAAACGTCAAAAAAAATGAAAGGGTACTTGCATCCAGAAGCAATCTTGGTTGCTCCCGAGTCCAGAACCTCCTCACCGGTTAGAATTCCAAGGGACAAAGATTCATTGCAACATCCGGACTGCATCGGTCTTTATCCTTGCGGCGAAGGTGCTGGTTATGCAGGTGGAATTATTTCCGCAGCCATTGATGGAGTTCGCGTAGCAGAAACCTTATCTTTGGTCTATGCCTAATCTGTCACGCTGGATCGAAGATGCCGCAGACCAAGTCGCTACCTTGCCGGGAATCGGGAAGAAAACAGCATTGCGTTTGGTTTTGCACATGATTAAGAAGTCCCCGGAGGAGGTAGCCAAGTTTGCGCAAAGCATTGTAGACGCCAAGGTCAATGTCAAAAGTTGTCAGGAATGTCATCAACTTTCAGACGATGTGATTTGTGAGATTTGTAAAAATCCCACACGCAATAAAACAGCGATTTGTGTCGTTCAAGATATTCGAGATGTCTTGGCAGTGGAAAATACCGGTCAATTTAATGGGTTGTATCATGTGTTGGGCGGATTGATTTCCCCCATGGAAGGGATTTCCCCATCTGATTTGCACGTGGATTCACTCCTGGAACGCATTCAGAAATACCAGGTGCAAGAAGTGATATTGGCTTTGAATGCAACGATGGAAGGAGAGACGACCTCTTTTTATTTGTACCGAAAACTTAGCGCATTTGATCTTAAAATTTCCAATATCGCCCGCGGTGTTGCTGTGGGGGGTGAATTAGAATATACCGATGAGGTAACCTTGGGACGAAGCATCATTCATCGTACACCTTACGAATCTACTCTGAAACGATGAAGCTCTCTGTAATCATTGTCAATTACAATGTCCAGTATTTTCTGGAGCAATGCTTGATGAGTGTTGAGAAAGCTTTGGTGGGTATTGATGCTGAAGTTTTTGTTGTGGACAATGTTTCCAAAGATGATTCTGTGGAAATGGTTCGAAATAAATTCCCACAAGTTGTATTGATTGCCAATCAAGAAAATGTTGGCTTTTCCAAAGCCAATAACCAAGCCATGCGTTTGGCCAAAGGCGAATATGTTTTGCTCTTAAACCCGGACACTCTGGTAGAAGAGGATACTTTTAAGAAGTGCATACAATGGATGGACGCGCATCCCCAAGGGGGTGGTTTGGGTGTGCGTATGGTAGATGGGTCAGGCAAGTTTCTTCCTGAATCAAAAAGAGGGATTCCTTTTCCCATGACCTCATTCTACAAGATTTCTGGGTTGTACCGTCTTTTTCCCCATTCTTCCTCCATTAACCATTATTACATGGGGAATCTATCGGAGATGGAGAACCACGAGGTGGAAATTCTCTCTGGGGCCTACATGTTTATGCGCAAGAAAGCACTGGACGAGGTGGGATTATTAGATGAGGATTTCTTTATGTACGGCGAAGACATTGATTTGTCTTGGCGGATTCTTAAGGGGGGCTACAAGAATTATTATCTGGCGGATACCAGAATTATACACTACAAAGGAGAAAGCACCAAAAAGGGCAGTTTAAATTATGTCTATGTGTTTTATCAGGCGATGGACATTTTTGCCAAGAAGCATTTCTCATCCAATGGAGCAGGTGGATTTAGCGCATTGTTGCAATTGGCCATTTGGTTTAGGGCGAGTCTTAGTTTTTGCAGGCGAATTGTTTCTGCTTTGACATTTCCCGTTTTGGATTTGTTGATGACTTTGACCTTGTGGTGGTTGGTTAAGAATATTTATTCCGACGCAACACATATCGCCATACCCAATGCCATTGCTATTCCTGCTTTTGTCATTACAGGGTTGTTTTGGACAACCCAAGCTTGGTTGCAAGGGTTGTATGATCGACCATTGAAGCCCAACAAAACATGGATGGCCATTGGCAAAGCAGCAGTATTTGTTCTTTTAATATACAGCCTGCTTCCTGAGACCTGGCGCTTTTCTCGATTGTTGATCATCATTGGATCATTGTTGGCTATGGTTGTATTTTGGATCAATCGAAAACTGTTGGTTTGGTGGCAAGAAAGAGGGAAGGTAAGTGTGCAGCATGGATTGATCGTAGGCTCTGAAGACGAGAGTATACGCGTTTTGGGTTTAAGAAAACAAACGGCAGCACTGTCTTTTTCAAGATTGGAGCCTTCCGCTTTCGCATCGGCTGTTTCAGGTCAAACTCTATCATCCAAAGTGCGTATAGAACAAATTACAGAGGTGGTTTTCTGCGCCAAGGATGTTAGTTCGGAATCGATAATTGCGGCGATGAGTCAGCTTTCCAACGCAGGTGTGGAGATGAAAATAGCACCTCCAGAGTCTTATTTTCTTATCGGTAGCCAATCCATCGATGGGGTAGGAAATCAAGTGATGGTGGATATCAATTCCATTTCTCTTCCCGGGAATAGGCGCAAGAAATGGTTGTTGGATATTGCAACTTCGGTTTTTGTTTTTTTATTCTTTGTGATGATCGCTTTGTTGGGAAGATGGAGAGGGCATTATTTCAAGGCGGCCATTGCGGTATTGCTATCGCAAAAAACATGGGTGGGTTATGCGCACAAAACCGCGGGCCTTCCCCCGTTGCCTATTCCAGTAATCTTGATTTACAATGAAGATTTGGATCAAGACCAAAAGGCGAAGCATGCCATGCTATACGCCAAGGATTACAATGTCATGAACGATCTTCGTGTGTTGTTAAAGACCTTCTTTAATATTACTTTCTAAACTTGGATTCGTAAAGGTTCACCCAACTTGTGGGCGTGAACTTTTGTGCCAGTTCAGCAAGAAGATCCCAAGGAATGTCATCCATTTTTTTAAATCGAATACAACTTTTCCCCATGTCCAATTTGGACTTACAATGCAATGGATATTGAGCGACAAACCAATCTAAAATTTCTTGATCCGCGTAGATGCCCATGTGGTATAAAGAGATGGCGGCTTTCTGTGAGGCCAAACTTAAAAAAGGTAGAGGTTCAGCGGGCTTGCAATGGTATCCTGCAGGATAGCTAGAATGAGGAACTACATAGCCAATCATACCAAAGGACAAGGTCTTTTCAAATCCTTGGGGTAGATGCTGATCAAATACAGCAATCAACTTTTCCATGATTTCCTTGCGGTCTTCAGGTAACGATGCGAGGATGTCTCGTACGTTGGCCATGATTGCTTATTTTTTCTTGCGGGTAGTTTTTTTTACGGGTACAACGGTTGCCTTTTTTTGGGCCAAAGCTGCTTTCACAAAAGCGACAAACAACGGATGAGGATTCATCACGGTGCTTTTGTACTCTGGATGATATTGCGCGGCAACATAAAACGGGTGAGAAGGTATTTCTACTACCTCTACCAAACCGGTATCGGGATTCATACCGGTACATTTTAATCCGGCATTTTCAAATTCCGTTTTGTACTGATTATTGAATTCATATCGATGGCGATGACGTTCTTCGATAACGTCAGTTCCATAGGCCTTGTAGGCTTTGGATTTCTTGTCCAATTTGCAAGTGTAAGATCCCAAACGCATGGTTCCGCCTTTGTTGACGATCGATTTTTGTTCGTCCATCAACGCGATAACCGGATGCGTGGTATTTTCTTTCATTTCTGTACTGTGGGCATCTTTCCATTTTAAAACATTGCGCGCAAATTCGATGGTGGCCATTTGCATGCCCAAGCAAATTCCAAAGAATGGAATATTGTTCTCACGTACATAACGAATAGCTTCCAGTTTTCCATCGATTCCTCTGGAACCAAATCCAGGAGCAACCAAGACGCCATCCAATCCTTTGAGGGTTGAGGCTACATTTTTGGGTAACAATTCTTCTGAGTGAATCCAATGAACATTTACTTTGGTCTCATTGGCAGCGCCGCTATGGTTGAATGCTTCCGCGATGGATTTGTATGCATCTTTCAATTCGACATATTTTCCTACCAATCCAATATTGACTTCATGCTTGGGGTCTTTGTATCGTTTCAAAAACTGATTCCAGTGCGTGAGATCAGGTTTTTGAGTGGACTTAACATGCAATTTTTTTAGTACCACCTCATCCAATTTTTCTTCTTGCATCAAGATAGGTACATCGTAAATGGTGGGTGCGTCAATGCTTTCTATAACAGCATCGGTGGTCACATTGCAGAACTTGGCTATTTTAGAACGCACGGAGGCGCCCAAGGGGTGCTCGGTTCTACAAACCAAAATATCAGGTTGAACCCCATTTTCCAGCAACATTTTCACGCTGTGCTGTGTGGGTTTGGTTTTTAATTCGCCTGCAGCATTCAAGTAGGGAACCAAAGTCAAATGAATGACGATACAATCTTGCTCTTTTTCCCACATCATTTGTCTTACCGTCTCAACGTAAGGCAAACTTTCAATATCGCCCACAGTTCCTCCAATCTCGGTGATTACAAAATCAAATTTTTTCTTATTACCTAAAATTTGAATGCAGCGTTTGATTTCGTCTGTGATGTGCGGGATAATCTGCACGGTTTTGCCCAAGTATTCTCCACGGCGCTCTTTTTCAATTACGCTTTGGTAAATTCTTCCGGTGGTGATGTTGTTGGCTTGGGAAGTAGGAACGTTCAAAAAACGCTCGTAGTGTCCCAAATCCAAATCGGTTTCCGCACCATCATCAGTGACGAAACATTCTCCATGTTCATAAGGATTTAATGTTCCTGGATCAATGTTGATATAAGGATCTAACTTTTGGATAGTAACCTTAAATCCGCGTGCCTGAAGCAATTTAGCGAGAGAGGCAGAGATGATTCCCTTACCCAATGATGATGTAACACCGCCGGTTACGAAGATATATTTCGTGTTGTTGGACATTCCGTAATAGAAAATAGGATTACGGGATACAAAGATAGGGTAGGTGACCCCTTGCTTTCCAATAAATTACATGTTTTGGGTTAATTGTTTCACCCACTTAAACTCAATCAACCATTCTCGGGCAGCTATGCGAAGGATGGTGTACACTGGAAGGGCTACTGCCATGGCTGCAATCCCGCCAACAGTGGCGGCGGCCATTAACACGATAAACAATTCCAATGGATGAACACGTATGCTCCCACCCAGTATGAGGGGTTGCACCAAAAAGGCGTCGATGCTTTGCGCGACAAGATACACGATGGTGGTTGCGGTGATTAATCCGCCCATGGTCGTGCCCACTTCCACAGAAAGGGAAGAGGAGATGCCTATGAGTAAAGCAAAGCCGTAGGAGATCAAAGGCCCCATGTAAGGTATGACGTTCATGAGACCCGAGAAAAGGGCAATCAGCCAGGCGTTGGGGACACCGGCTATGCTGAGTCCAATGCCAATCATCAGGGTCATCAGTAAGATTTGAACGATGAGCCCACCAAAATAACGAGACAATGTTTTTTTGGTATGGATGACAATGTTCTTCATCTTGTCTACGTGTTGATCTGGGGTGACGGAAAGCAAGATTTTATAAAACAAATCTTCATCTTTAAGAAAAAAGAAGGACATGAAAAGAACGGAAATAAATCCACCAACCACGGCAAATATCCAGCTCAAGGCATCGGAAAAGTATGCAGAGAAATAAGAGACACTGAGCCTTTGCTGAGTTTCCTCAAAAAGGGTAAGGTAAGCTTCGGATTGTATGCCATTGTCATGCAACCATTGCATTTGTTGGGGAAAGTGAATGGAAAGGTTTTGTTCGATTTGATTGATATCGATTTGTTGAATCATCGCAATCTCAGATTGGATGAGCGGATAGAATAGTGCTACGATACCGGTTAATAGGCCTATCATGGTGACCAGTGTAACGACAGCCCCAATCCAGCGGGGCATTTTCCATTGTTTCCATTTTATTTTTTCAAATTGATCTACCAGGGGGTCGCCGACAAAACCCACCACCGCGGCCAAGACCATAAAGAGCAATATTTTTCTAAAGACATAGACCAAGCAGCCAATGGCCAAAAGGATGATCAATATCCACCAGTAGTTTTGTTCTTTTTTCATATCAATAATGTGGATGTGCCAAGAATGCGGTCTTTGCCGAGGCTTTAAGATTTTGAATATCGGTTGAATTGGGAAATACCAACTCCGCGCAAGTGCCTGGTTCAAAGGCTTCCCATTCTTCCGTTAAATGAAAATACAGATGTGTGATGCCGGGGTTGTGGGCAACCAGAATCACTTGGTCTTCATCCCAAAGTTCTTCTAAGATTTCCAGCAATTGATTCAAATCGGCATTGTACAAATCTTTCCGTGCATGTAGTTGAAGCCCTGGAGATGCTGCTGCAAAGGGCTGTGCAGTTTCAGCGGTTCTTTGCGCAGCACTGTGGTACAATCGGTGATATCCATTCAGTTGAATTTCCGAAGCTTGTTGCTTGGCATCCAACACCCCTTGGGTTGTAAGGGGACGGTCAAAGTCTTTTTGACTGGCCAAAGGATCTGCAGCTTGTGCATGCCGTATGAGTAAGATGCGTTTCATGGTTATGCCCCGAGTCCAACGTCCATCATCATCATGACCAAAAATCCGGCGATAAAACCCAGCGTAGCAATGTCAGTGTATTTGTCTTGTTGGGTTTCTGGAATCACCTCTTCTACTACAACATAGATCATCGCGCCAGCGGCAAAAGCCAAGGCGTAGGGGAGTATGGGTAACATCTGCATGACAGCCATGGCTCCAATCACGCCCGCGATGGGCTCCACGATGGCAGAAAGTTGACCATAGAAAAAACTCTTTTTTCTGGACAAGCCCAATCGTCTAAGTGGAAAGGAAACGGCGATGCCTTCTGGAAAATTTTGTAGACCGATGCCTAGTGCCAGGGCAACGGCACCTCCGATAGTTGCCTCCGGAACGCCAGCGGCAGCCCCACCAAACAGAACACCAACGGCCAAGCCTTCCGGAATGTTGTGCAAAGTAATGGCCAGCACTAAGAGAATGGTCCCTTGTAAATTTGTTTTCACACCCTCCTTTTTTTCTTCTGGAAAATTCAAATGCAAGTGGGGAAGCCATTTGTCCAATGAGAAGAGAAAGAGCGCACCTGCCGCAAAACCAACGGCCGCTGGAATCGCTTTAGCAAAACCTTCACCAGGACTCATTTCAATGGCCGGATTGAGCAACGACCAAAAACTGGCCGCAATCATAACCCCTCCGGTAAATCCCAACATGCCATCCAACCATTTGCGGTGAAGCGATTTAAAAAGAAACACCAATGACGCTCCAGCTGCGGTAACCAACCAAGTAAAGCAGGTTGCATAAAACGCTGCCCATACTGGGTCGATAGAATTCAAATAATCGACAACTGCTTTCATATTCCAAAGTTAATCGTTATTTAACACTCTATACATCAAATGTCATCCTTTATAAGCTCCAGCGGAACTTTCTAATACAAGTGGTAAGTGAAACTGTCAATAATGCGAAAATTGTTTTCGCCAGTGAATACCGTTGGGATCGATTTGATTCAGGTAATAGTGTAATTTGGTGGGGTTGTATTGTTTGATTTCAAGAACATCCAAAATGCCCAGTAGATTCTCGACAAAAGGTTTAGCAACTTCCAAATGAAGGCAAGCATCCAAAATCATAAAGCGTTGTACTCGCTTTTGGAATGCGTCCAGTTGAGGAAAAAGAAGGTGAATCCGATCGTACAAATGATCCCATGAAAAAGTCTTCCAATCTTTGTGCTGCATGTGGTGATGATGTAGCTCTAAAATCCACAAGCGTGTGAGATTGAAAATATGAATTTGGTTGTCCAAAGAGACAATGTGATGGTATTTGGATTTCAGGTTTTCAAAGGCAGCAATGGCCGCGAAGTCTTTTTTCTTGAACAGGTACAAGCATTCCAGTGAATCGATGTACAGACTATCATTTTCAAAAAGGGAAGAATGACTGTCCAAAGCTTGCCGGTAGTATTGAAAGCTCAAGTAAGAGTGATGCAAGGTAAAGTCAGGGTCTGTGCTCACTTCAAAGAAAGAGGTCTTGATAAAAGGGAAGTGAGCCGCCTTTTCATAGAATCGTTTTTCCCATTGCGGATGATTTTCCAGAATATGCCGCAAATGAAACCCCACATTGTCCAGAATGATGTTGGAGTTCATGGCATGGTCATCACCAGAAAGGTCATCAAACCATTGGCATATCGGTTGCCAGGCGTCAAACTCAATGCATCGTTCGACCAGAGAAGGAGAGTGTAATTTTTCAGAGGAGAAGCCAATGAAATTCAATTTGGATTGCGCCACCAGGTGTTCTTCTGAATATTGGTTCCAAGATTTATTGCCATGAACCAGACCCACGAGCAGGTCCAAAGTGGACATGTAAAAGTGGTTTTGATTTTCGCTGGAAAAGTACAATCGATACAAGGTAGAGGCAGAAACGCGCACCTTATTGTTTTCGAGAATTTTTAGCGAGAGGCGTTTACAATCCGTAAAATTTTGCACCACCACCCCAAAGTCGGATTGCAGCTTCATTTTCAGTGCATGCATTAAAATTGGATCAATATGATGGAGGGGCTTGGGCATGGTACGAAAATAGAATAAATTGATAAATTTGGAATCGGTTTTTGGTTTGGAGTTGTTGGTTTTGGGTTCAATATTACTTCAAACCACTAACCCACAATCGTAAACCCATTGCTATTAACCAATAACCGATTCACCGATTTACTCATCCACCTTTCCTTATCTTTGTTGCTCAAATTTTTTTTATGCATCGCACACACACCTGCGGGGAGCTCCGCGCTGAACACATTGGACAAACAGTAACCCTGAGCGGATGGGTACAACGCAGCCGCGATTTGGGAGGAATGACTTTCGTTGATTTGCGCGATAGATACGGTATTACCCAGCTGGCGTTTAACATGGAAACCCACGAGACGCTGTGCGTAGATGCACGTAAGTGGGGCCGCGAATTCGTGGTAAAGGCTACAGGAACGGTGATCGAAAGACACAGCAAAAATGTCCAAATGGCTACTGGGGATATCGAAATCCAAGTAACCTCCTTTGAGTTGTTAAATGCCTCTAAAACGCCGCCGTTCACGATTGAAGACGATAGCGACGGGGGTGACGATTTGCGCATGCAATGGCGCTTCCTCGACTTGCGCAGAAATCCATTGAAAAATAATTTGATGCTCCGTCATCGTATGGGCATCGTGGCCAGAAACTATATGGACCAACAGGGTTTCTTGGAAATAGAAACGCCTTATTTGATCAAGTCGACGCCAGAGGGTGCACGCGACTTTGTCGTGCCAAGCCGCATGAATCCCGGTCAGTTTTATGCTTTGCCACAGTCGCCACAAACGTTTAAACAGCTGTTGATGGTGAGTGGCTATGATCGATATTATCAGATTGTTCGTTGCTTCCGCGATGAAGATCTTCGCGCAGACCGTCAACCGGAATTCACTCAGATCGACTGTGAGATGGCCTTTGTTGAGCAAGGGGATATCTTGAATATGTTCGAAGGTTTGGTGAAAACTTTGTTCCGTCAGGTCAAGGGCATCGAACTTGAAAATGTCCCGCACATGACCTACGCAGACGCCATGAAGTTTTATGGTTCGGACAAACCGGATGTTCGTTTTGATATGAAATTTAACGACCTCTCTTCGTTGATGCAAAACAAAGGATTCCAGGTATTTGATGCTGCGCAATGTGTATTGGGTATCGTTGCTAAAGGCGCGGGAACCTATACGCGCAAGCAGTTGGATGAATTGACGGAATGGGTCAAGCGTCCGCAAATTGGCGCTAAGGGCTTGGTGTATTGCTTGTGTCAACCCGAAGGGAATTTTAAATCTTCCGTTGATAAATTTTACAACCAAGACCAATGGAAAGAGATTGCGACCCAGGTGGGCGCAGAAGAAGGCGACCTTATATTGATTTTGTCCGGTGATGTAAACAGTACACGCAAGCAATTGGGTGAACTGCGTTTGCACATGGGAAATCAATTGGGACTGAGAAACCCAAATGAATTTAAACCATTGTGGGTGGTAGATTTCCCATTGGTAGAGTGGAATGAAGAAGCGCAACGTTGGTTTGCCATGCATCATCCCTTTACCTCACCCAAGCCTGAGCACATTGGATTGTTGGATTCCGATCCAGGTGCAGTGAATGCCAATGCCTACGATTTTGTAATCAATGGTGTTGAAGTAGGTGGTGGTTCTATTCGTATCCACGATCGCAATGTTCAGGCGCGTATGTTTGATTTGTTGGGCTTTACACCAGAGGAGTCACAATCTCAATTTGGATTCTTATTGAACGCTTTTGAATACGGTGCACCACCACACGGAGGGATTGCCTTTGGATTTGATCGATTGTGTTCCCTTTTTGGTGGTTCAGATAGTATTCGTGATTTTATCGCATTCCCTAAAAACAATAGCGGACGTGATGTCATGATTGATGCGCCATCGGTGATTGATCAAAAGCAATTGGATGAGTTGTCCATCGATGTCAACGTAAAAGGCTAAATGAAGAAATTACTCGCCCCGGTTTACCTGCTGTATAAGCTTTGGATTGGCGCGATGTTTTGGTCGAGCTTGATTCTCCTGTTCCCGATTTTCTGGGTGTTGTTGCACACCGGTAGATTACGGGCCTCTTTTGCCCTCAAAAGATTTTGGTCATGGTGGCTACGATTGACCTTGGGGTGCCCCGTTTCTATTGAAGGAAAACATCATTTCCCCAAAGCACCTTATGTCGTGGTAAGCAATCACATGAGTTATTTGGACACCGTGTTTATGTACGCGGTGATTCCGGATTATTTTCTGTTCATTGGAAAAGCGGAATTGTTGAAGTGGCCTTTTTTCTCCTTATTTTTTAAAAAACAAGACATCCCCGTTCACAGAGGAAATCCTCGCGAGGCGCATCAATCCCTTCATGCGGCCAGTCAGGCTTTAAAAAGGGGAGATTGCATTGCCATATATCCTGAGGGAACGATTCCCGATGATGCACCCAATATGATGCGTTTTAAAAATGGAGGTTTCAAATTGGCTGTGGAAAACCAAGTCCCCATCGTTCCCGTGACTTGGCATTTCAATTACAGAGTGATGCTGGACCCTGCAAAAATTTGGGCCCCTGCGCAGCCCCATCTCATTAAGGTGACCATACATTCTGCAATCACTACCCTTGGAAAAAAAGAAGAAGATGTTGTAGTTTTGCGCGATCAAACATGGAATACTATCCATCAAACATTGAACAATGAAAATCGATAACGAAACAGTAGAACGCTTGGCGGATTTGGCCAAGTTGGAACTAAGTCCTTCAGCCAAAGAAGAAATGGTGAAAGACCTGACCAGTATGTTGGATTTTATTGATCAGCTCAAAGCCTCAGATGTGGAAGGTGTCGAGCCATTGATCTTTGTGAATGAAACCACCAAAAATATTCTGCGTCCAGACGAAGTCAAACAGGAAATCACACAAGAGGAAGCATTGA
>Ga0194116_10006556_pt1 | contig 12361 bp, 18 predicted proteins | sample TA2MahsurfametaG_4_FD_148617 | JGI IMG/M metagenome (GOLD analysis project Ga0194116, IMG submission 148617) | Freshwater microbial communities from Lake Tanganyika, Tanzania - TA2015008 Mahale S9 surface | ecosystem: Environmental > Aquatic > Freshwater > Lake | place: Tanzania: Lake... | reverse complement strand
AATCCCCAATCCCCAATCCCCAATAATTCTCCGATTTTAATTAAATTTAAATCTTAAAAAAAACCCTTTTCGTCAAAAAATTTTAAAAAATTTAAAATACTTATTTTAAATAAAAATTTGTTAATAAGTTATCATAAATAATAATTAGCATTTTGAATTTTAATTTTTTTTATCAACAAATTTAAAAATTAAAAATGCAAACACAAGAAGAATGTTATAATATTGATAAAAAATTCTCACTAGATATTTTGATAAAAGATATTCCAAAAATTAGAGTTGTTGTAAGAAAAAGGCCAATGAATAAAAAAGAAATAGGAAAAAGTGATATGGATATTATTGAAACAAAAGGCTCACAAACTATCATTGTTAAAGAATTAAAGTATTTAAATAATCACAATAAATATAAACTTTTAAAGAAATAAAGTGGATTTAACCAAATACATTGAAGAACATCATTTTCAATTTGATAATGTTTTTGATGAAAATACAAATAATGAAACCGTAATATTTTCAAATTATAATCCCAAAAATAGTAATTTTTTGAAGATTAGAATTTATCTATTTTTAAAATAATATAGATTTATGTTTCAACTGTAAGACCTATGGTAGAAGCAGCTTTTAAAAAAGCAAAAATTACTTGTTTTGCTTATGGACAAACAGGTAGTGGTAAAACTTATACCATGATGGGTGACTCCAAAGATATTCCTGGATTATATTTACTTTGTGCATATGATATCTTTAATAATTTAGAAAAAGAAATATATAATCATTTGGAAATTTGGGTTTCTTTTTATGAAATATATTGTGGGAAGCTTTTTGATTTATTAAATGAGAGAAACGCTCTTCAAGCTCGAGAAGATGGAAAACAAGTAAATTTAATGTTCTTTTAATTTTTTATTTTCATAATATTTTGTGTAATGTTTGAGTTATGATTAATTAAATGTATAATATAAAATTAATTAAACTTATAAACATTTGATGATTAACTATAAAAAGAATATTTGTATAGTAGGATTGGTGGAAAAACAAGTAGACAATTTAAAATCCTTGATGGGAGTAATTGATTTAGGGTTGAAAAGCAGAACAACTGGAGTAACAGGGGCAAATACTGATTCTTCTAGGTCACACGCTGTTTTACAAATAGTGATAAAGGAATCAAATGGAAATCAACATGGAAAAATTTCTTTTATTGATTTAGCAGGAAGTGAAAGAGCGGTAGATACTATTGATACTAATAGACAAACTAAGTAATAAAATTTTCCAATTAACATCAAAAATTCTTGAATCTTAAAAACTATTAGAATTAACAAAATTTAATTAAATTTATTCAAATATTCTAAGACTTGATGGTGCAGAAATTAACAAATCTTTATTAGCTTTAAAGGAATGTATTCGTGCTCTTGATCAAGAAAAAAAACATACTCCTTTTCGTGGTTCCAAATTAACTATGGTTTTGAGAGACTCTTTTACTGGTAATTGCAAAACAATGATGATAGCAAATATATCTCCTTGCTTATCTTGTTCTGAACACACATTAAATACCCTACGATATGCTGATCGTGTAAAAGAATTGAGAAAAGAAAGAAATGATAAAGATTTTATAGCAAAAGAAGACAAAGATCCTTCAGAAGTCTTAGCACAGATGCTTATGATGCCAAGACAGCACACCAAAACAGTAAAATATAATTTTGAAGTTAAAAAAAATGTTGGGATTCAGATAGATAAAGACAATAAAATTATATCTGGGAATGGACAGAATAATAATCAAGGTGGTAAAGGACCATTGCATATTAATCAATTAATTAATAACAAAAATGTTGTTTTGCAAAACAATAATAAAAATAGTGCTTCAAACGAGAATTCAAATAAAAATAACAATGAAAATAATCAGAGAAATAATGGCAATCATTATGGATCTCAAAAGTCTTATGATGATAATATGATTCCAACTAGTAATAACTATTTAAACATGAATTATAATATCAAAGAAAATCAAAGAGGAGTTAGACATAATTCTGCAAAAAGTCCAAACCCAAACAATTTTTATGTAAATGAATTAAATAAATTAGAAAATAATAATAATAATGGGATTTATAATAATAATGGAAAAAATCAAGTTAAAAATAATGTTCAATCAAATAACCAAGCAAATAATAATTTGAATATTGTAAATTTGAATAATAATTTGAACAATTTAAATTTGAATCAAAATAATTTAGAAGGAGAAATTGATTTTGAAAAATATGTATCAAAATACACCTATTCAGTTATACGCTCAGAAGATGAATTTCATAAATTGTCTAATGAACATGAAAAATTAATTAATAATATTCTTCAAGAAGAAGAGGAGTTTATTCAATTACATAAAAATCATATAGATGATGTAGTGGATTTGGTCAAACAAGTAAATTTTTTATCAATAATTTTACCTTCTCTAAATTTCCGTTTTTATTACATAATAATAAAAATTAGGAAATGAATTTGATAAATGAAGTTGATAAACCTGGCTCAGATATTGATAATTATGTAGTAAATCTAGATAAAGTATTATTAGAAAAGATGAAAAATATTACGATAATTAGACAAAGACTAAAAAAGTTTCGAGTCATGTTAAAAGATGAAGAAGCAATATCTGCTTATTTCATGAATACTAACGACTTTATTGACTGTTATGAAAAAAATGAAAAAAAGAACAGCTATGATTTGAATTAGAGATGAGATTCAGAGAGATTAATTTTTAATAAAAAAGAAAGATTTTAAAAATCAAAATTCAAATATCTCAAATATTTTATATATTTATTTATTTGTTAATTTAGAATCTTTTAAACGAATTTTAGAATTTTGGAATTTATTTATAAACTCATTATTTTAATTTGAATTTATTAGATTTTTTGTTTTAAAAAATAAGACTTAAGTTCAAATTAAGATGATTTAAAGTTAAATATAATTAGATTCTAAATAATTAAAAATTAATTATCAAAATATAAAAGATGGTTGTTATTCACTTTTTAGATAGGTTTAATATATTATCTGAATAATATTTCATTATCATTAAAATGAAATATTTTAAAATTGTAAAATAACTTAAGAATTTTACCTATATCCATATAAAATTAATTTTAATCAACCTTTTTTTATAAATTTTTTTAATATAAGAATTGAAAACTTGTAAATGATTAAATAAATAAAAATATTAATGCTCCAATAAAATCTCTGAATTATTTTCATCATAATCAAAATTTGGAGATTTTTCTCTCTTATGCCATTTGAAATCAAGAACACAATTCCATTTATTTTTATTTAAATCAATTCCAGAAATCTAAATAACAATTTGTTTAGTTTAAAAGAAAAAAAAGCAAAATAATTAATTACTTTTAAATTTTCTTCCAAATCTCTATATTTGATTTTAAGGCATGAAAACAAAAGACCGCTGCAATCTTCGATAATTGGATTTGAAGAAATTATAATTGAAAAATTTGTATTATGAGTTTTATGGATTCTTAACTGATGTGTAATCATGTAAAAATTTGAATCATTACAATCAGTTATATGAGAACCTCCAGATATACTGCCTATATATATTTTACAATTCTTAATTTCTTTTGCATAAAGGGCTTTGAAATTAAATAAGATATATATTTCACAGTTGTTTAAGTTTTCTAAATACAAAGAATTTCTATCTTTAATATCTTCTTTATTGAAGATTATTTTTTCATTGGTTTTTTGAGAAATTACTATTTCATCTGTATTTTTAGTGCAATCCAATAAATTAATATTTTGATTTTTAGAAACATTCTCTTCATTTTGGGCTTTTGTAGCTACTTTATTAGAAAACACAAATTTTTTTTTTGGGTTGATTTTTTCTTTAAAATCATTTGATTTCTTAGTAAGATTTTCCAATATCTAAACATTTAAAATTAAAATAATTTCAAAAGATTTAATCAATTACATTTAAATAATTATGCTGGTCATAATTTGACATAAAGCTAGCATTTAACTTATAATCTTCTCTTAAATTTTTAATAGTGTTATTAACTTCATCCAAAAATTTTAATTTCGAGTCATTATCTTTTAATATTATATAATCTGGATTCATTTCAATTGGTTTTTCTTCATTGAAATTAAATTCAAGAGCATTAAAATTTTCTTCAATTTCTAAAATTGTTTTAAAAATTTTATTTAAAAAAATAGAATATATTATCTAAAAAAGGTGCATTTAAATTACTTTTAGCTTTCTCTGTAAACTCAACATAATATTTTTTGAGTTCAGTTATATTAAAAACTTCACTTTCAACCTGTGAAGACTCTTTAGATTCTTTTTGTTTTTCTTCTTTATTCACATTGGAAAATTTAAATTTTCCTTTCATTTATTTATACAAAAAATTTTTATTTAAAAACTTTTATAAAATTTTTATGAACATTAATTATCAATATTGATTTACAATATTAAAAATAAATAACATAAAAGAATATTTATTAACAACACCAAATATGGAAGAGCTTGCAAATTTACAAAGAAAATTTTTAGAAATTCAAAAAAGTGGAGGAGGATTTAAACTATCTGAACGTACTGTAGTTGAAATAATCAATAAAATAATGAATAGAAAAAAAATCAAGATTAACTTTACAACTAATGGAAGAGAATATGTTACTGATGAAAAAATAACAAAAGAAATTCAAGATGAAATACTTAAAAATAAAGGAAGAATCTCTAAAGTAACTTTGCAAAAATCAATTGATGTGTTATCTAATGTTTTAGAACAGAGAATCAATTTACTACTTAGTAGAGATAAAAATATAAACTTAATTGAGAACAATATAATTACAAATTATTATTTGGATAATATGGCTCGAGAAATCAATTATCATTTACAAGCCCAAGGAAGTTTGTTAATTTCTGAAATATCGAATATGTATGACTTATCAATTAATTTTTTTAAAAAGTTTTTGGCTGAAAAAACAGGAGAGGATAAGGTAATTCAAGGGAAATTATATCCAAACCGAATATTAACAGATGATTATATTGAATCCCAATTAAAGAAAATAAGACCTTTATTAATAGGTTCAATTATGCCAATCAGTTATTCTTTCATGATAGAGAATTATAAAATTGATGAATTTATAATTAATGATTTAGTCGAAAAATTAATTAATCAAAATGTCGTTAGAGGAAAAATAAATTCCAATATATTTGAACCAGCAATATTTGAGGAAAGTAAAATTTCCTACATTAAAGGTTGCCTTTCTCAAAATAATTATTTGGAATATAATTTAGTTAAGAATATTGGAATTAAAAATCCGAAGGAATTTCTCACAAATCTTCAAAAAGACAAACATAGTGATTTTAATTTCAAAAACTTAATTTTTTTAAATGATTTCGTTATTACAGAGAATTTAAAAAATAATTTTGAGTATTTATTCTTTGAAAATTTCTCTAAAAATCTGGTAACTAATTTGAATAATATATTCCTTTTTGAATTAAATGAAAATGATATACTGACTCTTTTAGAAAAAATAAATGTTAAACAAAATTCAGTAATTTTAATCAACATGAATTTGATTCCTATCGCTTTCTTAGATGAATTTTCAAAAGATATATCGAATATATTGAAAGATGAAGCTTCCAAACAATATAATAATTATGTAAATAAAATAAAAGAAAAAGAAAAAAAAAAACAAGCTGAGAAAGAAGCTGAAGAAACGAATGCAAAATCAAAAAAAGGAAAGTCTACCAAAGCATCCGGAGGATCTAAAAAACAGTCAAATAAAAAAAATGAATCAGATGATGAAGACTATATAGGAACTGACAAGATATCATTAAATGATAGCATGTTAAAAGAAATTTTTAATAAACTAAAAAAAAATAATCATTTAGAGGATTTATGTGATTCAGAAGATACTTTGCAAAATTTATTTGAAAATCATTTGAAAGAGAAGCTGAATAAGCAATATGCTCAATTTATTAATGAATTTATAAGTTCTAAATCAAAAAGTACAGTAAATGATCCTAAATCATTATTAAACCAAATAGAAACTGAATATTTTGAATTGAAATTTGTCCAAAAAAGCATTGATAATATTAATTCAGTCCTAAGTGACTCTGCAGCATTACAGGGAATTAAAGCTATAATCGCACATTTATGTAAGAAAGATTTACAAAATCTCTTCAAAAACATTCTTACTTATCAATTAATACATATGAAAACAAAAATTGACTTAAATAAAATAAATTTACCAAATGAAAGAAAAGATATTATCAATAATATTGGTGATGAAGATATCAAGTCTATTTTCAATAAATTAAACGAATTTATTTCCTCAAAGAATTTTTCGGAATTTTTAAATTTTTTACAAGCAAATTCGAAAGACTTAGCTATATCCTTATCTAATTATGATAAAAAGAAAGAGAAAGTATTATATGAAAAATTTTCAACTGAATATTCAAAGAATATGGAAGAGAAAAAAATTTTAATATCAAAAGGATATAAAAAAGATTATATTGCATTTTTAGTTGATTTCTGTCTTAATAAACTTTTATCAAAAAATATATTCTTAAAGCTACCTTATGAAAGTTGGTGTATAAATGTATTTATGAATATATTTGCAGATAAAAGCTTAGACCCTGAAGGAGTATTGAAAAATTCATTGTCAAGTATTAATGAATTAATGAATTTAACAGATGACGAATTCTATAACAATCACAGCCAAATAGAGGAATTTGTAGCCAAAATTTTAACTATTTAAACTAATTCAATAAATTAAAAAATCAATAAAAACATTCAACTTTTCAAATTTTTAATGGTGCTTTTTTCAATATAATTTTATTTTTTAAATTCATTTTTTTTTGAAAATATAATAAATCTTAGATCTTTTATTTTTTTTCAATTTTTTATTTTGTTTTGTTTTATATTAATTTAATTTTTAAAAATAAATAATTTTTTTCTTTCAATACAATATATTTGAAATCAATTCTATAATTTTATGGTTTTTGATACATCTTAAATCTTTAATATTTATATTTCTAAAAAACTATTGTATTTGTGATTTTAAAAATCATCTTCATCATGATTATATTCAATATCATCCAAATTTACATCCTGAATAAGTTTGGAAACTCCGCAAATATCTTCAAGATAATCTTGTTCATTCATTACATTTATTAAAAAGATTTCCCGATCTTCATTAAATGTTTTTATAATATTTTCACTACATGCTATGCAACTATGGTTTTAAAAAGGAAAATTAATACTTTTTATTATTCAATTACGATGAGAAAAATATGCATTTAAAATTAATGATACTTTTTAGAAGCTTCCAATTTCAACTTTAAAAAATTAAAATCTCTTATATTGCCTCTAATTATTTCAGGTATTTCTTCATCCATTTCATTTTTTGTTTGAATTAATGAAATTCCCATTTCAGCAGCAAATCCACTACATATTCCAGAAATTCCTGGTCTAGATATTGTACATTGCTGATCCAGAGTCCTATTCATTGATGTATCTACTGGAGAAACAATATCATTACAGAAATAACACCCTATTTCTTTTTCATTTTCGCTTTTTATATTTTTCAAATTTATACCATGTCTCATAACAACAAATGAGTCAAAGCCAATTGCAGCAGTTACACATATTTTATTATGCTTTTTTGCTAAAACAGTTGGAAACCATCTTGATTCTCTTGAATCTGTAAGTAGAAAGATAACATCATTTTCTTTAATCAATTGTTCTAATCTATCAACTTTTTCAAAATAGCTCTCTTTAGATTTTTCATCAATCAATTTTCTTCCTGGATGAGGAATTTGGAAAGAAAAGCCTTCACTCTTTACTGATGGAAAAATTTCTTTTAATTTTTTAGAAGCAGTCTCTGCTTTTAAATTAGGACCATCTTTTGCATCTTTGAAAGTATACAATGATTGCCTTACTGGATTTGAGTATGATATAAAACCTGAATCAACAAAATTTATAAATCTTGCTCCCCATCCTAAAAGGTTTCGTGAAACATGGCAGCCTAATGTTCCTGCTCCAATTAATAGAAATTTTGTTGATCTTATAATTTCAATGTTTAGATTAGGAGCCATTCTCCACTTCATTAAATTAATATTCAAATCACAAGAATTTTCACAAATACTATTTTTTTTTTATGGAATTTTTAAAATAAGAAATTTAATTATTTGAAGAATCTAATTTTTACCAAATATCAATTAAAACATTATAAATTAATTACCTATAAGGGTCAAAGGTACTTTTTAAATCAACTTTTAAATGTTGTTCTTGATTAACATTGATTGCTTCAAACCTATCCACTTTTATATTTTCTAATTTTAGAATAAATGTATTATTATTTTCGATTATTATTTTTGGATTTGATTTTTCCTTGTTTTCGCTTAAAATTAATTTCTGTTCTTCTTTTATTAAAAATATTTTCATGCTTTTTAGACTTTCCAAATCTTTAATTAATTTATTTGATTTAAATTACATTTATTAATATTTTCCACATAATTTTCTTCAGAGATATTGTTAATAAAGGAACCAACTTTTTTAAGTAAAAATAAATAAACTCTCGATTTTAAAAAGCAAGAAAGATTATCAAATTTTCCAATTCCATCAAAAAAAAAATCTAATAAATTATTCGAGATATTATTATTAGAGAGATTAAAATTATCAATTAAATTTATAAAGTTTAGATCTTGATAATGCTTAATTTTTCTCTTTAATAAACAATCATTCAAAAAATTTTCTTCTTCAGTTTCTTTTTTTAATTTTGAAAAAGCTGTTATTTTATAATTGATTGGATAATTTATTTCTATCAAGCTAATATTTAAATAAAAATCATTAATCCAAAAAATTACTTATAATGAAAAATATAATTCTTTAAATCTCCGAAACAAAGCAAAACGAATCCGTAATTATCTTCAAGATTTTCCGTGTTTAAGGAATTTAAGATATTGATTTTTATCTTATTATCTATAAATTTTGAGATTATTTTAAATTAGTTTTCAATTTACTAATATTTTGCAATTCTACACATTTTAAAAAATCCTCATAAGTTGAAAAATGACAGAATAAGCCTTTTATAAAATAAATATTTCCAGTTTTGATATTTATATTTTCAATATTGAAAGAATATTCTTCAAATCTTAATAAATTTTGATTATAATTAACAAATCCATAAACTTCCGTAATTTTATTTTCGTATTTGAATTCATTTAGAATTTTCTTAAAGGATTAATTAATATTTTAATTAAATATATTTAAATTATTTACTTTCTGATATTCCATATAAAAAGGTAAAGTCAAAACTGGAATATATTTTAAATATTTTATTTTTGCTTGAGCTTGTGGTTTCTCCATTTTATCTTTGTTTATTATATTTATAAATTTATATTTTTTGTCATTTGTTATTAATAGATTTTTTGAACTAAAGGTTTTTAAAAAATTTATTCTATAATAATTTGAACATAATTGAATTTTAAATTTAATTATTCATTGTAAATGTCAGATAAACAAACATTTTTAAATAACAAACGACCAAGAGATGAAGAAAAAGATACAAATGTATATATTTAATCAAAATTATGTTACTTTATTTTTTAAAAAAAAAAATATTCAATTTCAACTTAAAAATAAAAAAATAATTCACTTTAATTGCTTAACATAGAAATTAAAATAAAATTTTGATAGTAAACTCCTAAAAAATTAGCTTAACTTTAATACATCTTCCAAAGAAAAATCAAATATTCAAACAAAATCACAATTAGCTAAACCAAATCCAAGATCATTACTTGAAAAAATACTTGAAGATACAGAAAAAAAAGAAAGCCGAGATAAAGATAGGGAAAGAGACAGAAAGAAATATGACAGTAAATATTACTCAGAGAGAGATAGAGAACGAGAGAGAGAGCGTGAAAAAAGAGAAAGAGAGAGAGAGAGAGAAAGAGAGTGGGAAAGAGAAAGAGAAAAAGAAAGAGAAAGGGAAAGAGAAAAATATAAAGAAGCTAATAGAAGTAATAATGATAGAAGAGAATCTAAATATAAAGATGATCATCTTGAAAGTAAAAACAAGGATAAACATAAAGAAGAATCTAAGGATAAATACAAAAATAAAAATTTAGATAAAGAAAAAGAAAAAAAGGAAGAAAACAAAAATAGAGATTTAAAAAATAATGAAATTTCCCACTCTAATTCGCAATTGAAAAATAGATTAGATGATAATTTGGACGAGACAGCAAAAAAAGGAAAATTCTTTTTGGATGAACAAGGTAGACTTTTAGATGAAAAAGGAAATATTGTTCAAATAAAGGTACTTTCAACTATTTATAAAAAATTTTTTTTTGATTTTAAAAATTAAATTTTTGAAATTTTTAATGATTTAGCCTCAAATTCAATCAACCCTGAAAATTAATATCAATAAAGAAAAAGAGCAAAGAGTTAAGGAACTTCTTAGCACTAAAAAAATAGATCAATTTGAAGCTAAATCAAAAGGTTTTAAATTTTTCGATCCAAATTTAGAAAAAAAGCTTAATAAAAGAGAAAAAATGAGATTAAACGCTTTTAAGTTTTCAGAAATGGAGAATAAATTAAATGATACAAATTCTTCTTTAAATAATAAAAATAGCTTGACAATTATTCCAGAAAAGAATTCGGATGTTAAATTATTAATGGAAACTCATATTAAACAAGTATATTTTTAATTTTTAACTCATTTATCAAAATTAAAAGCAAGAAGAATTAAATAAAGAAAAGGGAGTTACTGGTATAGAACAACCCACCCATAGAATTAGGTATTTTAATAGATTAGGCGCAGCGAATGTTAAACAGCCAGTTAAATTTAGAGCAGAGGTAAATTCATTTTTTGTTATTTTATATATTATTGTTTTTCTATAATAAATTTAAATTTCATAAATAAATATTATTTCATAAAATTTTTTTTAGGATTTGATTCCTGATGTTGAGTGGTGGGATAGCTTCTTTCTTCCTCAAGGGAAAAAATCTTTTAGTCCTTATTGGTACAATGATGAAGATGGAAATTTTATACATAATGTTCCAGAAAAAATAAAACTTGAAGATTTTAAAATTTCTGAAGAAGATTTACTCAATGAGAGAATTAATATCTACGTTCAGCATCCAGTTCAAGTGAAAAATGAATATATTGAAAAAATGAATAAAATTAGTATGCCTGTATTTTTGACAGAAAAGGAGAGAAAAAGAATTCGAAGATTAAGGAGACAAGAAAAAGAAAAAGATAAACAAGAGAAAATAAGATTAGGATTGCAAAAGCCAGATGAACCAAAATTAAAGTTTAGTAACTTTATGAATATTTTAGCAGATTCAGCTGTACTTGATCCTTCTCAAATAGAACGAAAAGTTAGAAAAGCATATGAAGAAAGATATAAAAAAATGATGTCAGAAAATGAAAAAAATAAATTAACTAAAGAACAAAAAGCTGAAAAAATTCGAAAGAAATTTGAAAAAGATATTAAAAAGGACTGTAAAGCTTGTCTTTTTAAAATAACAAATTTACTTGATCGAAAAAATAAATTCAAAATTGACACAAATGCACAGCAGCTTTATCTTACTGGGGTCTGCATTACAAATAAAAGAAATAATGCTGAAAAAATTCCAAGCTTTATTTATGTTGAAGGAGGACCTTTGGCATTAAAAAAATTTAAGATTCTTTTGTTAAGAAGAATAAAATGGGAGAATTCAAATATTGCAAATAATTTCCATAATAACGGAAAAAACAATATAAAAATGAAAAACATTTTAAATGAAAATGGTAATGAAGAAGATATTCTCATGAATAATGACAATTTAATTGAAGAAAAAACAGAAAATAATGGGAATATAAATAAAAATGATACGGAATTAAAAAATTCAAAAAATTGTATGCTAGTTTGGGAAGGAACAATAAAAAAGAGATCTTTTGAGAAATGGAAATTAATGGAAGTTACTTCTGAGATTCGTGCACGAAAGATTCTTTCAGATAAAGGGATGGAACATTATTGGAATTTATTATTATCCTATGATTTTGAAGAAGAATAGAAACAAAATAAATTGATAAAATATTAATTTGACAAATAAATTTTTAGAATATAATTAATTTTCGCAAAATTAAAATTAGTCTCATTAACAAATTTAAAAATTTTAAATATATTTTTAATGATTTAAATAATAAATTTTTGTTTAAAAATTTTTTTTTATTTATCAACTTTAGACTAAATTTTATAATTAAATATTTTTTATAACAAAATAAAATCAAAATATTTTAATAAATCATCTAGTAATTTCACTATAAAAAAACAAAATCCAAATGTGATTTATATTATTTAGGAAATTGGGGATTGGGGATTGGGGAT
>Ga0194116_10006551_pt1 | contig 12367 bp, 17 predicted proteins | sample TA2MahsurfametaG_4_FD_148617 | JGI IMG/M metagenome (GOLD analysis project Ga0194116, IMG submission 148617) | Freshwater microbial communities from Lake Tanganyika, Tanzania - TA2015008 Mahale S9 surface | ecosystem: Environmental > Aquatic > Freshwater > Lake | place: Tanzania: Lake... | reverse complement strand
TGCCGTCGGCGTCGGCGTCAGGTATGACCGGGGCCTCCGCGCAGTCGGTCGCTGCGACCACCGCGGTCTCGTCAAGGGTGTAGATCACCCTGAAGGTCTCGGACTGACCGGGAGCCATGTCACCGATCCTCACAGCCAGCGAGATCGCGGCATCATCGTACTGTGAGCTTCCCACCGAAGAGTAGAAGCCGGATCCGCTCCAGATGTCAGAGGCGTCATCATTGAAGAAGCCGCCGTGGATGACACGGGCCCTTGGGTCCGAGGCCATCAGGTAGAGGTCGGCCCCGTCACCACCGGTCGCTCGGACAGACGCAAGGTCGGTGGATGAGTCGGGCTGTGATACGATCGTATTCGTCGTCGCGTAGTCGCCGACCGTCATCACCGAGTTGTCGGGGTCGACGTTGCGGAACCAGTAGACGTCCGACAGGGTCGAGGAGCCGTTGTTGGTGAGGGTCACGGTCATCACAATGAAGACGTCGTCATTCACCACACCGTACTGCGTCTGGACCCCGAGGTCACCGAGCGCTCCGGTCCAGGTCACCGCTCCGCCGAGGTTCCCGCAGATGTCAACCTCGCAGGCTGGGTCGTTGAGGGAGCCCGCGATCTCAGTCCCGTAGTCGTTCGTGTTGTCGTATGAGATACCACCGACCTCGAGCCCCCATCCCTCGAGCGGGGAGCCCGGTGAGAAGAAGTCACCGTAGTATGTGGACCAGCCGTTCGCCTGTGGATTCGCTACGAAACCGAGCTGCCCAGTGTTCGAGCGGTAGTGCCAACCGGATGGGTATCCCCCCTCGCCGAATGCGCCCTCAGAGCCGATACCGAGTTCCACATACTCATTGCGGATGAAGGCTGCAGACCCAGGATCGTTTACCTCGCAGAAGCCAGTGGCGAAAGCAGAGGATACAAGACTAAGGATGAGCGGGATCATGCTATCTTCACTCCCCTGACAACAACCGGGGTGTTGAGATCCCAGTTGCCCTCAGCCATCAGCTTCTCGAAAGCCTCCATGCGATATACACACTTCTGAACGAGCGGGTTCTTATTGCCCAGAAGCCAGGCCTTACGGGCTGCAACGTAGGCCTTCACCCACTCTTTCTCGTCGCCACCGCTGGCAGGTGACTTCTGTGGGAATGCTGCCCTGTGTGTTGCAACTCTTCCGGGGCCGCTGTGGATGCAAGTGTCATACATAACAGCATGGCCGAGCGCCGTCTTCAGCCCAGCATTCTGCGCATGGACGACTGCAGGATTCCAGTAGTTCTCATCGAAGACAGAGTCCTGCGCGGCCTGCATCTTTGGATCAGCGCCTGCTTCTTTGAGCAGACCGACTAGGTTTTTAGCCCATTCAGGCGGAGCCGATGGATTTAGCTTTGCTGTCTCGTTAGCAGCAAGCTGCGGAAGGTAGGGCTGGAGTCTGGAAGCATGAGTACCACCTTCAGAGATGTACTTCTTTACGATCTTGTCGAGTGACCCAGCGTTATCTGTGGCTTGATGTTTTCCATAGGAGATTCCGGCTCCGTCTCGCAAGATTGTGCAAGTCGAGTAGGACGCTGCAGTCGGAATTTTGCCTGTCTCGAATATGGATAGAATAGAATCAATGACTTTCTTCTGATGGGGTGTGACTGACATCTTATCTTAACGATCCTCAATCACTAAGTATCAATCACCTCCATCAGATTTTCGTCGTGTCTCAAAACAATCGGAAACAATAATTTTGAATTAAAAAATTTTTACTTTTTTCTTCTTAATTTTTGATTGGACAAAGAGCGTAAGCACCCCAGCCTCGTGAAATGATGCTCAACGATGGCACGTTAACATCATATTCCCAGCACTCATCATTATCAAGAGTTACCCATTCTCTGGCCACGACAAGCGCCCGAGCACCAGCTGGTATGAAGTTCTCGTCTGCGTCAAGCCAAGAATCTGAACCGATCAGCCTGGCACGCTTCAGTCTCTTGAACTGAACCAGATCTCCGACCTCAAACTTGGGCTTCTTAGGCTTAGGGCTCATGCGTTACCTCCAGAAGATCTCTGCTTATCTCGACGTGATATCCATTGAACATTGCGTGGCACCACCCAACATCGCCGCTTAAATTTGTGAGTGTCTGTGTGATGAAAACATAGGATCCTCGAGGAATCCAGATGACGCCCTCTGTATTGTCAATCGGAATAGAACCGACGCTCTCCCATTCAGGATCGTGCGGAAGCACGCGGCACATGTCACCGATGTCAATGCCGCTGCTGGTCATGCATCAATAGGCTTTCTTTTAGGTTCTTGCCGATGCGCTATATCGATCATTCCCTTGACAAGATTTCTGATCTTGACAGGCGGGCGCGGCTTCATGTCGTACCGCACCTGCTCAATCATGAGCGCTGCTGCCTCCTCATCCCAGTCGCAGTACTCCATTAGCTCAGTCCACATGGAGGTCATTCGAAGATCCGGAGGTAGCCAATCCTGTGCCATTTCACTACGTATCTCTCCTCATCTATTCGTTCTGGTCGATAGCAAAGAATAATACCAAATTGTGCGCTACTTTATTGGACCGCCTGCCACCCAGGCCTTGCAGGTCCGCTTTGAGGCACACTTGAACTTGAGCATGTGGCAGTAGCCGAGCTCACCCGCGTTGACGGTGTCCCAGCTATCTGTCTCGGCGTCATCGGTCAGTCCCTTCTGGATGCAGTCGCGCATCTTCTTGGAGACGTCAAATGCAGCGCAGTTGCCGCAGCGCATCGACTTTGCCTCACTCTCGGGAATGTCATCCCAGACCTTGGCGATCTTCTTCCAGTAATCACCGGGCTTGGCGGGATTTGGGGGACCGTACATCACATCATCGATCGCGTGCTGGCGGTTCTTGAGGTTAAGCTTCAGGTTGCCAGTTGCGGGCGGACACGCCTTCTTCTTCTTCGCCTCGTTGAGCGTGGCGACTGCGAGGCGGGTGAGGACGGTTTCAAGTAGTGACTTCATGCGATTAACTATACCTCAAGCGTCTCGGACACGGTCGCGAACTCGATGCTCGGATCTGAGCACTCGACTCTTCCGTGGATGTTGATCACCTTCACGCCGGCAGGAATCTTGGTCAGATGCTTGTATGAGACCATCTGACCTGGATCAACGTGGGAATGACCCCAGGTGTCAGGAAACATCCTGCGCTTAGAGGCAATGCTGATTGGGAAGTTGGCCTGATTGAGCGGGCCGTTCATCTTGGTGGCGGTCTGCGTGTTGATCCCGCGGACCGACATGAAGACTGAGCTGACTGTGAGACGCTCGCCGCCCGTATTCTTCACCATCAGCCTGATGTCTGCGATCCGCGCACCCGCGCTATCCTGATGATCTAGGATCCTGCAGGAGATCCTGGCAACCACACGCGGCTTTCCTACACGAGACTTGATGTACTTCCAAAGTGTCCACAGGCCGCCAACGACAGTGGCAAAGCCGCCGCCCAAGATCGCAAGATCAGAAAGCTCAAGCACCATCGCTCCCTCCGCGGTCTGTATAGTACATAACTATCAGAAGCAGGATAACAGCGGCGACCCAGCCGGTCAAAAAAGCAACATGACCGGCTGGGTCAAGCAGAAGCCAGAGAATCCTGTTTAGGATCTGAATCAGCAGAGATTCAAGCATTCGGGCCCCCACATCTTTTGCATGAAATCCTACAGATATTTTATTTCTGAAAAAGATGATTTGCAAAAATAGTTACAATCATGCAAATTATTCGTCAAATAATAGGATTGATGCTAGAGGCTGATGCAGCAGATCAAAGCAAAACAAGATCATCTGAGATGGCGCAACTGGCAGATCAGATATCACGCAGGCTTGGATTTGACAATTTAAGATTTCTTGCCCGTTCAAATCGACCAAATGGTGCACATGTTTACGCAATCACAGATGAAAATGGTCAAAACCTTGTTCTAAAGATTCAGCCTATAGAAGAGCTAGTCGGATATGAAAAAGCACAACGCGCCTACAATAGTCTTCCCCCAGAAGTAAGACGACACCTTCCTGAGATTAAGTCAATAATGACGCTCAACGATCTTAGAATACGACACGATGAAAGTCTAGGTATAATCATCATGGAAGAACTAGAGAGAGTTCCAGGTAGAATCTACGACATGCTCAGAGATCAACCTAGCAAATCTGCTGATGTTCTCTCAGTTCTTCTGTCTGATCGCGAGAGGTTCAATAAATTCATTGATCGAATAATTGACAAGCAGGACAAAAAATTGCTCTCAAAAATTAGCGATGATGACATCATAGACCTTAAGCTCAGGCTGCAAAAGATATCAAATATTCTGAATCTAGAAGACGAATTCTCACCAGGCTTTGCAATTATGCAAGCAGTAGGAGAAGCTGCATCTGATTGGGGCATAGAAAAAAACATCGATAGAAGACAAATTCTACCGACGCTCGTTAGTGGAATAAAGAATTCCATTAACTCTGAGATTTCGAAACGACCAATTCGTGTGAATCCGGTCAAAGATACAGCTGTCGGTCCCATGGTTGATCAACCAGGAATAAGGGAGCTTAGCTCTGCAATTAGAGCAATGATAGCTATGGGACTTAAGCCTAATGACTTACATCAAGACAACATCATGATTCGTCCAGAGACCGGTGAGCTCGTCATCTCTGACCTCGGACATTTTTAGGTGGTGATCCCACTGGGAGTCGCACCCAGCTTGCGAGAGTGAAAGTCTCGAGTCCTAACTGATAGACGATGGGATCATTTTGGTCGGGGATGCCGGATTCGAACCGACGGCCTCCTGCGCCCAAGGCAGGCGCTCTACCAGGCTGAGCTAATCCCCGATCTTGGTGGCTTCGGACGGAATTGAACCGTCGACACAAGGATTTTCAGTCCTTTGCTCTACCAACTGAGCTACAAAGCCGAATATGTGGTGGGCCCTGTGGGAATCGAACCCACAACCTTGAGATTAACTTACCACCTGTGATTTTCATCACCAACCGAAGTTGTTGTGGCTTGGACTTTCTCTTAGCCATATCATTTCTGACTTAGGCTCGCCGTGTAAAGTCTCTACACTTGCCCGAAGGATTGCTCCCTCTGCTAGCTCGGGATTGTCATCAGCATTACCTGTTAAGAGTTCCCCGAATTAGCGGCGTCCACTTTAATTGTTTCCAACTAAAGGCTCCATTAAACTAAGTCTCTTGCTCTGCCTGATTGAGCTAAAGGCCCGTAGTGGTTGGGGCGGAAGGATTCGAACCTTCACATAAGCAGTTTCAAAGACTGCGGCCTTGCCAGTTTGGCTACGCCCCAATTTGATATTTCTATCTTACTTTCTTCTAAAAGCTTTTTCAACAATTTCTGGTTTATTTTTTTCTAGCCAATTTCTTGTCTTCTGCGGAGAGATCTCTATTGCCTCAGAAGCCTTTTCAACCCATCCATGTTTAGAAAAATCAATATTTGCTGATTCTAGTTTTCTAATTTTTTGCTGAATTATTTGCGACTTCTGTGATATTTTATCTTCCTTCATCTTTCTATTCTTTTCTTCAATAAGATTTGTATATCTTGTCTGTCCAATCCAGCTGAGACTTCTTTGATCTCCGGATTCCAAAACTTTTAGAAAGTTTTCAACTAGGTCATTTGGATTTCTTCTAATATCGAAGAAGTTCATTCTAATTACTTGCCAACCTTCATTTGAGAGGCATGCGTCTTTTTTGAAGTCACCCTCTCTTCTATTCATGTTTTTATCAAAGTGACATCTTCCATCAATCTCGACTGCAATCATCTTGTCAAGAAATGCAAAATCTATAAAGTATCCCTTGACGCAATGTTCAGTTATTATCTGATGTCTACTTTGGAGGTCATGCTTAATGATGACGTCTTCTTGAAACCAGCTTTCAAGGTAGCTCATCTCTTTTCTAGACCGCCGCTCCCAAGCGGTTTTTCCAGTCTTTTTATGGAGATAATCTACTCTCTTCTCTCTAAGAATATCTTTTGTTACTTGATTGTGTTTTCTTCTTCTTAGAGTTTCTCGATAGCAGCTTTCATTTCCGCAAGTTGTTCTAAAGTAGGTCCTGTGCCTTTTGCATTCATTTTTACAAATTGGACATTTTGGGGTCTGTCTTTTGATATCAAGATATTCAGACAGATTCATTTGATGTTTCTTTAGATGAATTGCGAGACCCCTGTTATTTTTTACTTCTAAATCACAAAGATCGCATTTCATCTATTCGAACCTCTTTTTCTATCTATTCAGAAGCTCAGTGTCCTTCCGCTGTTAAATGGTGCCCTAACCCGGACTCCAACCGGGACGCCTCAAGAGGCAAATCATTTTGAGTGATTCTTGTCTAGCATTCCAACATTAGGGCATGTGATTTACATCTCTATCCTAACCCCGCATCTCGATCTTTACAACCTCATTTCTTCCCACTCGCCTTCCCAGTTCGTATATCTCACCGCCTTCACGCCCTTGTGCTTCAGGAATTTCTGGCAGTGGATGCAGGGCTTTGCCATCGTGGGTGTCCCATCCTTGAAGAACCGCATGACGCAGATCTTCTCAGGGACGACCCGCAGCTTGAGCATTAGATCCACCTCAGCGTGCACCTCGTGAAAGGTGTCTCGGCTGTTCTTGTATCGCCGCCTAAACTTTGCTGTGCTCTTGCCGTAGCGGTTGACGCCGATCGTGTGCTTGTTATTTCGAGTGAAGGCGGCTATGTGAAAGAGGCCGCCACTCTTCAGCGCGCGTTCACGCGCATTGTAGTACACTGGACATGTGGTCCGATTCCTCCTGATGCATACATCATACCTCGGTTGTGGGCGCTTTACACGAGATTATGCGCCGGAAGCATCGCAAGCATCTCACGAATCAGGCGCTTGAGACGAACGCTGCTTCCGCGAACCCCAGGCTCCTCGTGCACGACATGGTGCGAGGCGACGAGCGTCGCTGGACTCACCTCGTGCACCATGTCATAGACAGCCCGCACGTTCGCCGCGCTGTCATCGAAGAACTCAACGATGTCAAATCCCGCCTCGATGACCTTCCGCGCGACGTATGCGCCCTTCGCAGTGGGATTGCTGTCATTCAGCGTGACGATGTCGCGCATGGAGAGCTCAATACCATTGTCCGCTAGGAAAGCGTGGATATCTCCTTTTGCTGATGGTCCGCGCGCTGTCAGAATCATGACGTGCTCACCGCGCGCGTAGGCACTCGCCATCGTATCCATCGTGAGCTCAATCGCCTCAGGGTCAATCAGATTCGCAAAGTCGCTGTAATCGACCTCATCTTCTGGCTGCTTTTGGTACGTGGCGTACTCATGTGGCTTTAGCGTGCTGTGAAGCCGGCCATCGCGAAACACTCGAACACGCGAGTCTGTCGTTGCGAGCGTGTCGTCAAAGTCAAATACGTAGAGCGTCTTCACGGATCTAAATATCTGATTGAAAAAATATCAAGTCATCTTCACAGCATACTTTTTTCTAAGATTATCAAGATTCTGAATTTTTTCTGGTCCTTTCTCGTGGAAAAAACGGTTGTAAAGAGTTCTGTCAACAGGTTTCCACTTTATCAAACCCTTTTCTAGATTCTGCTGGAGCACGAGGCGCAGGTTGTTCTGATCTGAAAACCAGGCATAATTTTCCCGCATCATCAGAATCTCCCATTGTCTCAGCATCTCCAGATTGATTGGGCAGTTTTTGATCCATATGAGTCCCGAATTTATATCGAGATGATCATCTCCGTTTCCAGCCCAGATTGCTGTCTCTATCTTTCCACCCTGCAGATCTTCTAGCTTGTTTTCGATCTGGCTCTGGGTCGCCAGATCACGTCTAACATTTACACAAGATCTAAGGATAAAGTTGAAATCAGGATTTGCAATCATCTCAGCGACTTTCTCGTGGAAGATATAGTCGACATCAAAATATAAAATCCCCGAAAGTTCGGGTCGGCTTTCAAATATTTGAATTGCAAAGCTGGCACGTCTTGTTGCAGCCCAATCTCTTGTGCTCACACCTACAGGTGCTTCAGAATGCATAAAAAAGAGATTGTTATCTTTCAGATCTACATTTGCCCTGATCGTCTCTTTGTCTATCTCATTAGTACCTATGAGTCCCAAAAATATGTCAAACGTGCTATGAAATTTACAGAAACTATCGATTGATCTTATGGCAAAAGGAATAAAATTCATATCAGATACAAAAAGTATCCCAAATTTTTCATTCATACTTCATGCCAGATGATCTGAGAAAGTCTAAAATTTCGTCAATCTGCTGATTGCTCCTCTTGGCTGTGACGCCCTTCAGAAGGAATCTTGAGAATTGTTCGTGATAGAAGTTTCTGTAGACTGTCCGGGGAATTGCTCGCCAAAGGAATTTATTCTTCGGTATTTCCTCTCGAAGTATGTTTATCAGGGTCGTCTGATCACATGGAAATATCCACTCTGCCTTTTCAATGTCTTTGTGCCATCTGTCAGCTAAAAAATTAATCTCATTATCAAATTTGAAAAAGATTAAACCTGCATTGCCACTGAAATCTTCACACTCTTTTTGCCAGAAGTCAACCTCTATCTTCTGTTTGTTTGTGCCCTGAAAAATTGAAAAACTAGCACGCCACGCCTGATTATCAGGTAAAAACCTTCTATCAAGAACTGCAGCTGAACGAAGCATTATCTTGTGGTTCTTGAAGCTTTGTGAGATATAATCTAGATCAAATTCAGGATCATACATGTAGTCGACGTCGCCATACATCAAAAACTCATAGTCTTCGTGGCCCGATGACAAAATCCTTCTGATGTGTAAAGCTCGGCAACCAGAAGCGTAATCCCGAGGATGGGATCTCAATCTTGACCAATCCGGGAAGCTGTCTTCAAAAATGCTCACGGGATTTAAGCAGCAACGTCTAATTGAATCCTTTTCATCCTCTTTCAGATCAATTCCGACAATTTCAAAATCTATTCGATCTGAAGATTTTGTAGCAGCAAGATCCCTCATGCAGGAAATTGTTTTTTCTACATAATTACTGTCAGTGATTAGAAGTATGAGATATCTCACCTTGATCCTCGCGTTTCTTGATTATGACATAGCCAATAATGTCTTGACCATCTCGCCTTGTCGTGCTGAATGATTCAAAAACATATTTTCCAAATTTTCTAACTGATTCCAGTATCTGGCTCTCGATATCATCGATTGTTCTATTTTCATAGTAGTTTTCAACAGGAGAATCAGAAAGACCATGCACCTCTCTCGCCAGTGAAGCGCAAGACCAGCAGAAAATTGAATCATCCTGCGTATGACGAATAGCGTTCTCTATCGTTTGTCTCCAGAAGGGGTCGTGTTCAAAGACCTCAAAACATAGAATAGCTTTAAAATTTTCTTCAAATCTAAATTCGTGTCCAAGACTTACGATGTCCACATTATTTCCGGCTGCGCGGTCGACACCAACATATCGATTGTGCCCGGTGAAAAGCTGACGAGGAGTTCCCCACCTAAACGATGTATCTCTTGAGCCAATCTCGAGGACTGATTGAGAGAAGTAATCTGAGCGTTCCTGATTCAGACTGCCAATATAATCAACAATTTCCTTATGCATAGTGTGCCTCTTGTTATTATAAGAAAATATTGATTTCTGTAAAATATCAGATCTATCTGCAAGTGCCTGCAAGACCGATCACGGCGCCGCCCGGGATGCTGATCTCCACTCGGGCCCTCAGCAAGGGCCTGGTTTAAACCGACTCACCCATGCTTCCAAATGTGCGGCTTTTGGAACACCCCCAACGCCCCGAACTGTGCCGACCTACGATTCAGACAGGATTGATATGACGCCAAGCGCACGGACATCTGTCCTTCGCTGGCTATCGCTTAGGACTCAGGCGTCCACGCGTCGCACACCAGGGCGGCGCGCACGGGGTAGTCACCGAAGGCCATGCAGGTCTGGGTGTCCGGGCAGAAGTTCACGCAGGTCCCGCACATCTCTCCGAGGGCGGCGTCGACGCGACCGGCGGGGCGCAAATTCGGAGGCTCCTCGGTGAGCATGCTCATCCCGCTCATTAGCTCTTCCTTGATTATCTGCTGCAAGTGCTTCAGTGTGATCTTCATTGTCTTGTCTCCTGGCGTTATGTGTATTCGTGAAACCGATAATATCTATCCGCTACTTTTAGATTGTAGTCCAGGGACGCTCATCGATTCGCGGACGCTTGTCCTGCCCACATACAAAAATCTATTCTTTCTTCATGGAGTTGATGAAGCGCCGGTAGACACCCGCTGCAGACACCTTTCCTGCGACTCGAGCGCGCTGCTCCATCGCGATCGCAGCCTGGATCTTGTGCGCGTGTGATCTCCCGGATGACCTGATCTTGCGCACGGAGGCCTCGGCGTCCTTGACGGTCGCGAACTTGAGACCCTTGATCGTTCCTCGCGGATTCTCGTCCGTGTAGAGGTCCGAGTGCTTGTCCGATCCCGCGGGCTGGCCGGGCTTGCGCGGTATTCTTTTCCCTTCTGCGATCGAAGGTGTCAATTCGAGAAGCGTTTCTCTGATAAGTAGCCTGAGCTGAGTTTCTGTGATTGTCATTCGTGCCTTCTCATAACACTCTACTAAGTATTCTTATTAGGAGAAGTGCGACTTTTGGAAAGCCCTAAGCGCTGCAAGCTATTCTAGTCTTAAAGTATGTCGTTCATCGCATCAGCAAGATTCTTGTATGCATCGTCTGTAATGCCTTGCATCATTTTGTGAAAGAATGTGATGTCGTTGGGCACCTTGCCAATATCAGAGCTGGCAAATGATTTTAGATCTTCAGCAGAGAATTCAGACTTCTTAAGAAAGTCTCTCATCTCTTTTACTCTGACAAAGAGCTCACGAGGATCTTTGATGTATTCTCTAAGCCCAGATTCAACCTTTGATACATCAAAATTATCTGTCATCTTCTTCATTGCGCTTGCCATTTCATCAAGTTCAGACAGAAACTCACCTTGCATCTTTTGCTTGAATATTGCCGCAAGTCGAGAATCTATGATATGCCAAGTTTCATGCTTGACAGCATTTACAAGCTGTTCTGTAAGTTTTGCAGGTTCTTTTACAAATGACTCGAAGCGTGGCAAAAAGATGACAACTTCTTTAGAAAATTCATCTGCATGAGCCAGAGTAGATGCATTACTCGTAAACTTGCTAATATCAGCAGGATCAATTATTATTCTATATCTTAGATTCTGCTTAAGATCTTCAAGAATTAAGCTAAAATTATCAGACACAAACTTCGATATGGAAGCATTTTGCGCGAGGATCTCTGCAACTACGCTATCATCCATGAGATGACCAAACGGACCTTTCATGGCTGCTTTCATTTTTTGAACTGCTTCTACGTTTCTACGTGTCAGAATTTTTGCTAGACGATTTCTCGCACGCTTTGTAGTTGCTTCATTTAAAACTTTTGTCAAATTAGGCGCAATGATTGATGCTGCCCATTCTTTCCACTTTGGATTAGCATACCACTTTGCAGATGTAGATGCTGCTGCTTGAGTTGCTTCCTTTGCAGCGGATCTGGTTGCGACGCCTGTTGTAATATCAACACCGTCTGCGCCTAGCTTGATATCTGATATGATTTTTTTAACAGCTTCAGCGACTTTCTCACCGTTAGGAAGCTCTGGAGCAATTTGCTTCATCACCTTTTCAATGTCATCTGCGTGCTCAAAGATAATCTTTGCAGGAAGCGCTTTTCCTGCTAATTTGGCGGCACCAAATGCAGACCCGATTGCTGGGATGAGGCATAAAATGCTAAGTGCAGCCAGTCCGTATTGTTCTCTTGCTGCATAAATTGAAGCATTTACTAGATCTGCAGCGTCACCTGGGCCTGGAATGAGTCCAACGACATCGAGAGCAGTTTGCAAAATATCTAGAGCTTGATCATTTGTGAGTGTAATCCCACTGCGCGCTAATTCTCTGGCGCCTTTCGCAGCTCGATCAAATGTCGCATCGGACATTCCTAATTCATTTATGTTAGCTATTTTATTGGAATCAGATAATATCTCTCTGATAAGTAGCCTGAGCTGAGTTTCTGTGATTGTCATTCGTGCCTTCGCCTTGCCTAAATAGGAGCCGGACGTGCAACGTCTTGCCAATTGTCCCTAAGCCTTGTTTTTGGTTATTCTGAAATCCCTGTAGAACCTCGGGTAGCTCTCGAGATAGCCTTTGAGCGTCTCCTCCTCGAAGTAGATGTTCTCAGCCTGCCAGAACCCGTACAGGTCAGGATCGATCTTGAAACCGAAATACTCGTGCACTTCCATTTGATTCTTGCAAATTGCTTCCGGGCCGGCGTGCTGGCCTACGATAAAGAATCCTGATGTGATGTCCCGGATCACATTATCCTCACCGAGGGGCAAGAATCGATTGTTGATCCAGTTCAGGCGCTCGATGAGCTTCTGGTAGTACATGT
>Ga0194116_10006549_pt1 | contig 12370 bp, 6 predicted proteins | sample TA2MahsurfametaG_4_FD_148617 | JGI IMG/M metagenome (GOLD analysis project Ga0194116, IMG submission 148617) | Freshwater microbial communities from Lake Tanganyika, Tanzania - TA2015008 Mahale S9 surface | ecosystem: Environmental > Aquatic > Freshwater > Lake | place: Tanzania: Lake Tanganyika... | reverse complement strand
AAATGCTAAAATATTAAATTTTAAAGAGATTAAATTTGAATAAAATTAAATCTATTAATTTAAAATAAATCCAAGGAATCTAATTTATATAGATTGATAGATAAATAAATAATCAATAAAAAAACTATATATCCATATCATATAAAATTTTTATTTAATTTATGTGCATGAGCTTATCAAGCAAGGAAATTAACTATCCAAAATCCTAATTTCAAACACCTAAATTTATGAGGAATTCTTTTTAAATATACAAAAAAAGATTTTAAAAGTAAATTACCATATTTGATATTTTCTGACACCAACTCTTGTAAATGAGAGCAAGAAAATAAAAATAATCTTCATTGTATAATCGGTAATTATTCCAACAAAGCCATCAGAAAGCCAATTCTTGCTGCTTCCCCTATAAATTGTACAAAATATTGTACTATAGTAAAGACAAAAAGCACTAAAAATCACAAATAAAATGTAATAAAATATATATTTTATTCTCATTAATTTTTCAGATTCTTCCCTTAATTCTTCAACTACTTGTTTATCTTTTTTAATTAGCCCATCATAAATTTTATTTTGATTAACTTCGGTCTTAGTAATAAAATAGTCAATTAACATGCTAGGAATTTTGGTAATTAATATAGAAATAATTATTTTTGCTAATTGTTTGTATAGGCTGTAAAGAATGGTATTCTAAAATAAATTAAATATTTATGGATATTTCTTTAAAATTATTTATTTTATAGACGCTATGTATTTTAGGTTTATTAAAATATTAAAAAGGAAAAAATTTACTGTAATCAAAAGTTTATTTTCTTCAAAATTTCTTTTCTCTATTAAATCATCCGAAAACAAAATGGCGTTAATACACCAATTTAAATTAATCAACAAAAAAAATTTAGAAATTCTTATATGAAAGGGAATGAAAATACTCGAATATATAAATGTGGCAATTATATCATGTCTGACGTAAATATATTGCCAAACAATTTTACAGTATGATCTTTTATCATATTTAATAACTTGCTCAGAATTCATTTGATCATAATCTTGAAGGGTTATTAAACTTTCGTCAATTAAAGTTTCTTTTTTTTCTTCATCATCTTGTAATTTTATTTAAATTAAAAATTAATAAATATAAAAAAGAATAAAACTTCATAATTTATCCGAATCTCATTAAAGATCCATAGCTATATACCTTTTTTTTCTATTTTGGTTAATTTAATAAGAAATTGAAAATTTAAAAAATCTTATTTCGTAATAAATGATAATTTACTTTCATTATTCAAGGCAAGTTTTGAATTATCAATATTAAGTAAATTAATTATATTATTTCTAATTATTGAATTGTTTGAAAGTCTAAAATTTGAATAGTCTTTTGTTCGTCCAGTTTTAATCATTTGCTCTATTTCTTTTTTATTTAATAAATTAACATCTTTATTATTTGAATTTTCAATGTTCTTAATAATATCGTTATCAGATTTTTCATTTTGTTTGTTTTCCTCAACTTGAATTTTTCTTTTATTATGTTTTTTTTTAACTGGATTATTTTTATTATTCTCTTTAAGATTTACATCTTTTTTATTACTTGAATCAATAATATCATTTTCTTTAAAATTCATATTTTTTAGTTCTATCTGTTTTATAGAATTATCAAATTTTTCTTCATCTATTATGTTTGAATCGTATACATACTTTTGTTCATTTTTATTTTCTTTATTTGCTTCTATCAATGAAATTAAAAAAATATGAAGTTAATAAGACTTATTAAAATAACCATAAATATATTATTTCATAATAAATACTTAAATCTTTTTAATAAAAAATTAATTTTATCAATAGACCTTATAGAAATGAAATTTTAAATTATATCTTACCGCCAATCTTAGAAAAATTTAGGTTAATATCTTGAATGTTAATTTCATTATTTCCTTTGGTAAACGAAGCATTTATTTTTGCTTCTTCGAAGTTTAATACTAAATTTAAATAATTTAAGGAATAATTATACCTTCTGTTAAATCACAAAACTTTATTAATTTATCATCTAAACCATACTGAAATTTTTTAATTTCGTATATGTTATCTAAAGACATTTCTTTTATGATATTATTGTTTAGAAATGAAATATCTTCATTTTTTTCCAACTGAAGTTTTTTGGGAAAATCAAAAGAAAAGTTTTCAGCAGGATTCATTATGTTTTTCCCTTTAATTCTAAAGTTATTATTTTTGTTTGAAAAGCTAGTTTTCAACTCAAGACTTTTATCTGCTGATTTGCCAGATGATGTATCTTTCTTTTTTTCTTCTTCTTTTTTTCTTGTCAGATACTTTGCATCATAAAAAAGAATCTCTTCTGGAGTTGTTTTGATAATTAGCTTCTTGTAAAGGAAATAATTCCAGAAAAAAGATAATGAACCAGCAAGTAGAATCAATATTGTAATTAAAATAAAGCCAATATTATTTTTCAAATTTTTCTATTAAGTTTTTAGTAATAATAAAAATAAATTTTTAAATTAAGATCTGATTTATGAGTTTTAAAATAATAAATGAATCTTTATAATTTTTTACCCAAGTAAAGTTTTTGTAACAAGTAATAATATCAATATTATACAAAGAGTAACCACTAAAAACAATTTTTTCTACGAAAGCTTTTGTATCTCCTTTTTTCATACAGTTACAAACTGTATAATTATTAGCATCAATTTCATTGAATAAACATTTATCTCCACATGAAATTGAAATGTTTTTATATATTTTTTCTATTCTTTCAGAAATTGTTACATCACCTTCACTAGTTGAATTCATTAAAGGCATGCAGCGACTACTATAAAACTCACTTTGTGAGTCATAAATATTAAATCCATCCGAGATATATTTTTCATACTCTTTCTTATCAATTGGAATTTCTTTTAATGGAAATTTAACTATTAAACTGGTATTTTTGCAAATATTCTCGAAGGGCAATTCTGTTCCGTTTACAGGAGAGTAATATTTAATTCTAACATCTCCAAATGAAGACCTTGATTCAAGCTTTGGATTATAGTCTATTTTGCCAATTATTACATCAGAAGTGAAATTATAATAAACTTTTAAATCCATTGCACATTGATCAAAGTCAATAATAGAAAGACCATTCTTTATTTGTAAATCAGATTTTTGATTGAAAGTAGAAGATGTATCATATATTTGTACCGTGAAGGTATTTGTTGAGTAAAAAACATCCAAATTTGATTTACTATTTATAGCAGTTGAGACTATTAAATCAGAAACGAAATCCACTTTAGATTTAATTTCCTCTATCACCTCTTTAGGAACTAAACCTTCTTTGGAAAAATCATTTGTTTTTACTTGATTAGTAATAGTTTGGTTAGAGGTCTCAACAATCACAGTTTTATTATCTAAGTAAATATTTGCAATAGTTGAATCTGATGTAAGATTATTTTTATTTAATATTTGTTCAGCTTGAGAAATAATCAATTGAGTATCCAGTAAATCATAAAGTGAGCGGTCTCCAGTAATGGTTCCAGATTTTATATTTTTTGATACTTCGTCTAAAATTTAAATCAATATTTTTAAAAAATTAATTTATTTAATTAAAAAGTTTTATAAATTCTATATGATTTTAATCTTAAACGATTTAAAGAGAGTTAGAAACTTTATCTAATATAAAAACATACTGATAATTTGAGTTAAAGAGTAATTTAGATTTGAAACATCTTTAACATTTAATTTATCATTTTTTATTTTTTGATCAATGATTGTTAAAAGATTATCTCTTTCATTTTTGTTATTTGCGATAGCAGATGTGTTTGCAGTAATTATCTGATTTAAATTTTCAGTAGAAATTGCTGTGGAATTCAATCCAATATTGGATGTTAAATTTACAGGCTTTATATTTGTTCCGGGATTTTTTGAGCTTCCACTAGTTCCATTACTATCTGGTAGTTGATTAGTTGAATTTTTAGATTCTGTAGTATTACTCGAAATTACCCCTGAATTTGTTGGAGAATTCGAACCTTGATTATTGTTATTATTTGGATTAATGTTATTATTATTTGGGATATTATTATTATTGGGGATATTATTATTATTGGGGATATTATTTGTCGAATTATTTGATGGATTATTTGGGTTTAATGGTGATGTATAATTTTGATTTTTACAAAATTTAATTTCTGGAGTTGGATAATTAAATTTATTAGTAATAGAAAGTTGAAGTGATGATAAAAGTTGGTTTACATTTTTGGAGATAAAAGAATCTATATAGTCTGATATAAAGCTATATTGGCAAGTAGGTAAAGGTATGAAACAAATTCCATTAGGATTTGCTTTTGTATTGATTTTTTCGTAGTAAGTAGTTAAATTGTAATTTATTGGAAAAATAGAAAAATCTAAATTAGTACAAACTGGGCATCCATTAGTAGTCCAAGATTCTTCGGGACTGATATTTAAATTATAAAATTTACTTGAAAAGAACGCTTTTTGACAGTTATTTATAATGGTATCATTAAATTCGATAATATTTTGATTAGTAGATGAAGATATTTGATAACATTTTATTTGATCAGATCCGTCAGTTATAATTAATTCATTAGTTGAAGAACCTGATGGAAGAGTATAAATTTCTTGAGAGTAAGTTTTTCTTAAATTCTGATCATATTCAGAAGTTTGTAAAATACATTTGATTTTGTATTTTGTGTTACGAAAAATTTCTTTGAATGTAATTTGTAAAGGAGAATAAGTAAAAAAATATCCGTTATAGAAACGAAGTTTATAGCTTTCATTTGAATAATTTGGTTCGATAAGTGCGGAATCATCAGGAAAAATGGAACTTAAGCAAGTCATAGCACAGCCTATATAATAAGGTGTAAAAGGTGGTTTAAAATTCAAGACAAATTTGTTATTCAAGAAATTAGATGATGTGGTCTGTAGGGATCTAAAATAAGGAATCTTACTAAGTTTTAATTTATTTTTTGAAAAAAAGTTTAAATTTTCTTTACCAATTTTCTTTAAGAAATAAATATTGTTTTTAAATACTTTATTATTTTTTAATAATAAATCTCCTTTATAATAATCAAAATCATTAAAGTCAAAAGGCTTTGAATTATTTTTGGAATTTTCAAAATATTTAACTTGGCTTCTATAACTTAATAAATTTCTTAATCTAGTACTCTGTGCGAAACTAAATAAATTTTTTATGTCAATTGATGCAGGGTATTTATTAAGATCTTGAATTATTTCAAATTTTAGATTTTGGGGAAAGAAATTAAAGCATTTATTTGTATTTACAATATCAAAGTTTATTGAACCAACCGAATTAGCATAGAAATAAAATACATTTTGATTATTATTATTTTTAACAATTTTATTAATATCATTTGTTTGTTTATAACTAGATCTTAAAAAATTATCTGGAATGTCCTTATAATTGAAATTATAAAACAAACTAACTAAATTACTTGGTTGATAAAGGTTGTTTTTTATTACATTAAAATTAAAAGGAATCAAATCAAAATTATTGATATCTAATTTATAGCTTACTTGAATCAATTTATTCTGATATTGCAAATCAGAAATGCTCAGAGAAATACCATACATAACCTTATTTGTTATTATTACTTTAACTGGTGGAGGCTGAATAAATAGATCTTGATCATTAAATGAAAAATTAATTAAATATTCTCCAGGATTACTATAACATGGTGCTCCGATTTGAATTTCAAAATCATTAATATTATAAGAATTTATAATATAATTGGAGTATCCAGTCTTGATAATTGGATGGGATTCTAGGGAAAAATTAGCGATTTTGTTGCTTAAGCTATTTACTGTATCTTTCATTGTATTTTTCATTAAAATTATTATAGTAGAAAATCTTCCTGGTTTGATTTCAATCAAATTATTTGGTAAATTAGAAGAAGAATAGCCTTTTGTTAAAAAGGGTTGTTGCATTTTAATATCAGTGTAAATCTTGTTTTGTTCAGTTGTAAAATTAATTCCATAAAAAAACATTTGAAAATCAGACTGATAATAAGGTATAGCAAAATTGCTTAAAATTGAATTTATATTTGAAAAACTTGAAATTAAATAGGATTGATAATTTAATGAAGAAGCCTCTAAAATCAAATTAAACATTTGTAAATTACCATGAATTGAATAATCTAAGTTTAATGGTAATGTTGGAAAACCTGAAATTTTGATTTCCCAGAAAATCCAATTTTTATTAAAAGTTAAACTCTTTCCAAAGAAATCCAACATGATTATATTTCCATACATATAAACATTTGAAGGAGTGTTCTCTATAATTCTGTAATTAATTTCAGAAGATTGTGGGTCAAAGTAATAATCATATAGAGTAAAGTTTAAATTTTTCAAATCGATATTTTGAGAAGTGAGGTTGTAATTATTAGGAAATATAATATACATTTTGGCATTATTTAAAATCAGACTTTCTAAGTGCTCACCATAACTATTAATATTTTCGTCTGAACCAGAATTATCGATAGTGACTTTCAATTTAAAAGTCGTTTTTTTTCTGATAAAAGTAGTTTCAAAATTAGAAATGCTATATAAAAATTTGAAATTATATGATTTAAAAGGCTCTTTAAAGCTTAAATTAGATATGGTTGTCATACCCCGTAAAATATTTAAGTTTGAATTATCGAAATTATTTCTATTTATAGAGAGAGAGGAATTAGGTTTATTTAAAGAAAATTGCAGAACAAATGGAGTTATCCAAAAAGGAACGTATATACCATAAATTCCAATATCAAAATTTTTCGAAGTCATCGAAGAGTATTGATATTTGCTATTTTCGGAGTTCAATTGAAATAAAATAAAATCATCAAAATTAACAGTAAGAATTCTTTGATCTTGGTCTTCAAAATAGCAATTTAGATAATTAGCATTACTTATAGAACTTTCTGTTATGCTTAAATTTTGGCAAAAGATTTCATTTGGATTATATATTAATTTTTCATTCATAAAAAAAGTTATAGATTGAGCTTTAATTAAATCGCTTGATTGATTTTGCAGATTTAAATTGAAAATATAAGTTGCTTTCAAACCTGGAATTTGTGGTTTGATATCTTTTAGATTTAAAATATCATTTGAAAATGTTAAAATATCGGGTATTGGATAAGAATCCAAAAACGTAGATTTAAAATTAAATTTTATTTCAGGAAATATTAAATTTTTGCTGCTTTTATTAATGAGTTTTAAAGTATTAATTTCAGAACTTTGGCTAAAAGTAGTATAATCAGGCTGAATAACTGGATATATTTTTATTTGAAAATTATTTGAAAAATTAGGAGATTTTTTTATTAAAGAATTTTTCAAAGAAATGCGTATTTCATTTTGATTATTGTTATTATTTACTATAGAACAATTCTCATAAAATAAAACATCAGATTTCGAATAATCCATATTTTTATCATCATAAATTACTTTGCAATCAGGATTAAAAGTTTGAGAAACAAATAAAAAATCAAAATTTCCAACTAAAACAATATCCAAATCTCTAGTTGTTCTAGGAATATTAATGTTGATTAAAACTGCCCCTAAACCTTTATTTTGTGAATTATAAGCTGGGGTTATAAAAATGAAATTTCCACTATAGGAATTTATAAAATTAGTTGCTAAAGAGGCATCACTTATTTCTTTCTCACCTTGCAATGAAAAAATAAATTGATTCAAAGTAGGATTTGCTGCAAAAGCAGAATCTATAATACTAGACATCGATAGAACATCCTTTATCAAATATACATCAAATTTACTTAAATTAGATGAATTTATTGAATTAAAATCATATGAAAAAAAAAGCTGTTTCAAAGCTAGTGAATTTTTCTTAAAAAAGATGTTGTAACAAAAAACTTGAAGATTTGCTGTTTCATATTTAAGAGGGCAGCTAATGGTAAAATCAGTTTTAACTATACAATCTTGTCTTGATTTGTTAATATCATCTTCTGTACCAGAATTTGTTCCATATGAGATTGAGAATACACCACATCTTGACCACGGTTTAACAAATTCATCTTCGATTTTTAAATTTAATATTAGACTTTGAGGAATCATAGTTTTTAAATTAATTTCGATTTTAATGCTTCCTGCATAATCTTTGATGTAATTTTTATTTGGATATTCATTTGAAATGTTAATTGAGCCATTTAGATTATTTATAGGATTAAAATCTAAAATAAAAAGATTACTCACTTGAATGTAATTTGTAAGAATTTCAAAATTGCTTCTTATGTTATTAACGCAAAAATATCCAATATAGTTTTTCAATGAATAATTGAAATCATTTTTATAAAATTCGGTTAATATTGGTCTAGTTAGCCCTTTAAAATAAAAATCATTTTCAGTTTTATTAATATCTGTATAGAATAGACCATCATTTGAAGAAGTAAATTTATCAGAACCAACTGCTCCAAGAATAGCTTTATTAAATGCAAAGCCATTAAAATAAAAAATTGTGGATTTACTTATAAATGAATTTATGTAAAGATTTTGTGTATTAACTTTAAAGGTCAAGTTATTAGTTAAAATATCTAAATCATTGATTGTTTTCACGTTTTGATTTACAAGTAAAATATTTCCACTGCAATAAATATTAGGATTATTATTCGTATTCGCTTGAGTACCTTGAAAAATAAAAAGTATATTTTCTTTATCAGTTGAGTAGTAATTACTCCATTTAAGAGTAGCAGATGTAATATTCATTAGCTGCTTATTGTTCAGAGAATTGGTAAAATCTAGTTTATAATTTTGCTGTGAAATAATAACATAGCTTTTAGAACGATAAGAGAGATATTGAGAATAAATTTTATCAATAGAAATAATACTATTAAAATCACTCATAGATATCCAAGCAGAATATATTGTAGGAAATCCATTACCATTGAAATAATAATTTTGAGAAGTAAGACTACTAGATATATTATATATTGGACAATAAACAGGTATTAAAAGATTTTTTGTTTGTGACAGCAAATTTGAAGTAAATTCCAGCATAAGCATTGATCCAAAGAGGAAAAAGTAAGAACTTCTATTTGGTTTAAAAACTGAAGATTTTAAATAAATATTATTATTATTAGGATTTATTATGTTATCTTCTAATATGTCTTGCTTCCCACTACCATTGTAATAAAGCAAATGCTCTCGCATTCCAAGTGAATTAGGAATATTATTGTTGTTTGTAGTATCTATTTCAGGAAAAATATTAAAATTGGTTAATAAACTTTCTGATGCATCAAATAGATATCCTGATTGAAATCCGAAAATCCTAGAATTTGTATCATTTGTCCCTACAAGAGGATAATTTGCTGATAAATCTTGATAGTCTGTTTCAAGTATAACAGTATTGAAAAGCCAAAAGACTAAATGACTACTTTTAGGTGGAGATGGAAGAGAAGAATTAAAATAATATAATAAATAATTGCTATTTATTTCTATTAGGCAAACTGCTTTACTTGAGCCATTAGAAGCATATGCAAAATGAAAGTTCAAAAAATTGTTTTTGCTTGCTTGAAATACATTTGTTTTAGTTTGATTGGTTGTGGATGTTGTTACATCTTGAAAAACTCCACCTTCTGGAAATAGCTTTATAAACCTAGTATTTCTTATTATATAACCTTCATTAAGTTTTTGTTCTATATCTGAATCTTTATTATTGTTAAAAATCCATGAAATCCGCATATCGATATTGGCATAAAGAGATTTAATTTTTTGTGGAACAGTAAATTTTATACAATTAGAAAATAAATAAATGCTAAAAAATCCAGGGTTTGCAGCTCTATAAGCTTCTGATAACATCCAAGAAAAGCTTGGCTTATAACTTCCATTTTGCATATCTTCTAATTTATAAGAAGGGGAGTATATAGAAGTTATTTTAAAATGTTGACAATCTGCGGTTAAACAAAGAGTGTCATTATTGACATTTGTATCGATTGTTGCTTTAATGGAAATATTAGGAGAAAATCCTGATATGAAATTTGGCTTTAATGTAAATTCATTTGGATTTTTTAAATCTTTCAAAAGTTTATTTTGTTCAACAGTTGCATCATTGATTAGTCCCCAACTTGCATAGCAATTTTGAATAGATTTTCCTGGTTTAAAAAAATCTTTTGAAAATGAAAACTGCAAATTCCCACCGTAGATAAAAATGAATTTACTAGTTGAATCATTAATATCCTTTTGTTGAATACTAAAAGGGAGTGGAAAATAATTATAAGGTATCTTTCCAGACTTTCTAAAAAGATTTGCACCTATAGCAAAATAGCTATTAAAAGAAATATAAGCATTTTGAGAATATAAAAAACTTTCTGTAAATAAATCATATTTGTAAATATTATTGAGGAAACAATTAGCTCCACAATCAATTGGTGTGTCCGTTGGCTGATTAATGAGAGAAAAATCATGTATTTCCTTATATAAATTTAAATCAGAACCTTCGTTTTTCGCATTTAGAGAAATTTTTTTAATTACATAATAAAAATTTTCATCAAATTCGAATGATTGCTTATTTTTCTGATATTCATATGCTTGATTATCAGCACTAGATGAGTAAGGAATTATATCTCCAGAATAATCGAAGATTGCAGATTGAATCAAATTATTAATGCATTTATTTGTAGCTTTAAAGTCAGTATTTTTATAACTTGATCCAATAAACAAACTATCAACGTCTGATGAACTTGCGCTAAAGCGTTTTTCATCAATTTTATTTGCAAAAATATTTCTAAATAAATTGATTCGAAAACTAAAAAATACAAAGCCTTCAGAATCATCTTGAAGACTACTAAAATTCTTATAATTATTACCACCACAGTTATCAGCAGAAAACCAAATAGTAACCATATAAATCTTTTCTTTCTGAATGCGATTAAGTTTAAAAAAAAATCCTGAACCTTTTTGATATAAATTGTTATTTAGTCTATTTGGGTATTCTAAATTAGTGTTCAACGGATAACAAATAGGTCTTGAACCGAAATTTTGATTTATTGAATCTGAATTTATATTTAAATCACGATTATTATCAGAAAAATCGCAAGTACTTGCAACAAAATTTAAACTATTTTTTTTATTTTCAGCATTTGTGTGTTGTATTACTACAAATGTAGGTGTGTCTATTTCATATTTATTTATCGAAAAACTGAATTTTATTGGGAATAAACCATTACGCCAAAAATCTCGGTTTTCTGGGTGACTAGCTTCTGCTTTTACTGTTAAAAGATCAATATAAGCAAATTGTTTTTCTGAATAAGAAACTAAAGTATAACTATTTTTGTAATACAATTTTGCATTAATAGTTATAGGCTTTTCAATACTAAAGTTCTTGTATTTACTAATGCTCCAACCTGAAAATTTGATTTTAAAAGAAGTATTCATCTGAGCTTCGTCCACTGAAATCCCAGATATTAAAATATTTCCAGAATCAAAATTATTTGCACTAATTATACCTAAATTTCGACCTTCATCTGAAATTACAGTATTAAATTCTAAATTTTCATCATATCCTATTAAAAAAATCAGGTCTTTAAAATTTAAATATCTTTTGACTGTAAAAGTAAGGACAAAATCAAACTTCTGATAAAAATATAAAATTGGAAGTGCTCCTTTGAATTCGGAAATAGAAGATAAAGAATTTTCATCATAAACTTTCACAGAAGTTAAAGCCAATATAGAAGACTCTGTAAGGGTGTTTAGTGTTTGAAGCCCTAAAGTACCAAATGAAGGATTTTGATCGATAATAGTTGCTGTATTGAATTCAGAGGTTGCAGTAAATAATCTTATTGAATAAGAAGAAGGTATATTCGCTTGAAGAATCATTCCTGATATTTTTAAAATATAAGTTGCTTGTGGATCAATTGGATCATTTATGCTGAGAAATTTGCAAAAAATCGTATTAGTTGGAATTTGAGGGTTGTTATGAGCTATTATTTTTGTGTTATAATAGGTATTCATGCTATTTGATAATGTGCAATTCAAATTTAAGTCAGGAATTGTGTAAATTAGTGAAAATAGTGAATTAAAAATATTTATTCCAAAAACTTGATCGTATTTAATAAATGCTGATTTTGAATCAAATTTAAAACGTAGTTGCAAAGTCTTTACTTTAGAATCTCTTATAGGGAATTTTAATCGAACTGGATTTTGGATATCAGGATGAAGAATAAGAGATTTTATTTTATTTTCTAAGAAAAATATTAAGTTAATAAAAATTAAAAGTAAAATTTTATCGAAATAGCTTATGTCTTTGGAGAATTTCATATTGGATAGTTCACTTTAATTCTTTATTTTTAATAAAATTAATCAATTAATTTATTGAGTTTTAATTTTTTCATGATTTTTTCTAAATAAATAATTAATTAGTTTCCTTTTA
>Ga0194116_10006545_pt1 | contig 12377 bp, 13 predicted proteins | sample TA2MahsurfametaG_4_FD_148617 | JGI IMG/M metagenome (GOLD analysis project Ga0194116, IMG submission 148617) | Freshwater microbial communities from Lake Tanganyika, Tanzania - TA2015008 Mahale S9 surface | ecosystem: Environmental > Aquatic > Freshwater > Lake | place: Tanzania: Lake... | reverse complement strand
CAAAGAGAATATCGACACTGCGTTCATTGAGCCGGGCAAGCCTTGGCAGAACGGATCCAATGAGTCGTTCAACGACAAGTTCCGCGATGAGTGCTTGTCGATGGAGTGGTTCAGAAACAGAATCGATGCGAAGATCGTTATCGAGACGTGGCGTCGGCATTACAACGAGATTCGACCGCATTCGAGTCTCGGTAATCTGACACCACACGAGTTCAAACAGAAGTTATCAACAACACGCCCCACGGAAGCCATTTCCCAATGATCCGTGGACCGAAGAAAGCCTGCAGGTCAGTTGATCAAATCGTAGTTTTGTCACCAGGTTTTAAATCGCAGCTTTTTCAGCGTGGAGTACCCGAGAACAAGGTCGCGGTTATCTACAACTGGGCGAATGAGGATGCGATCGACTCGATTCCTGATGGTAGAGTGCCAATGGGGTTTCCGGGCCGCGAGAGCTTCCGATTCCTGTTTGCTGGAAATATTGGGACGCCGCAGGGTTTAAGCGCTGTGCTTAAGGCGGCAAAGTTGTTGCTAGTCCGAGGAGTGCCTGCGACTATCATGTTCGTCGGCACTGGGCTCCAGCTCGAGGAGCTCAAACGGAACGCCGCCGCCCGTAGTCTTGCTAAAGTTGTTTTCTTTCCCCCGGTTTCAATGGTTGAGGTCGGGGTTTATCTTAAAAATGCGCATGCGCTTCTGGTGCACCTGAAGGCCGCGGAATTATTTAAGATCACCATACCATCTAAAACTCAGGCCTACATGACTGTTGGTAAGCCTATCTTGATGGCCGTTGAGGATGACGCTGCTGACCTAGTTACAGAAGCGAGATGCGGAGTTATAGCGACTTCTGAAGACCCGGTGGCCATCGCCAACGCCATTCAATCTCTCGCTGAAATGAGCCCGGGTAAACTGCAGTACATGGGGATGCACGGATTAACTTTCTATAAGGAAAGTCTTTCGCTTTCGATTGGTTCGGCTAATTTTAGGAAGATTTTTGAAGATGTCGTATGAAAAAATAAAGAGAACTATTGATTTAGTCGTCTCAACGACTGCGTTGATATTTTTTGCACCTCTTATAGTTATACTAAGTTTGCTTATCATCTTAAATATGGGTGGGCCGGTTGTGTTTCGGCAGTTTCGCCCGGGCCTAAGAGGGAAGCCGTTTGAAATGTACAAGTTCAGAACAATGATCGATCCTCCGCGTGGCGTCGCATTAAGCGATGAGGCGAGGATAACGTCGCTCGGGCGATTTCTCAGGGGTTCCAGTTTGGATGAGTTGCCTGAGCTATTTAATGTGATTAGAGGGCAGATGAGTCTGGTTGGTCCGAGACCGCTTTTAATGGAGTATTTGGAGAAATACACATCAACGCAAATGCGTCGACATGATGCGCTCCCAGGAATCACTGGGCTCGCTCAGGTGCGAGGTCGAAATACCTTGAGCTGGCGACACAAGTTCAAATATGATTTGTTTTACGTTGAAAAAAGATCGTTGCTTTTTGATTTGCAAATAATTATAGAAACCATTTCTGTTGTTTTTTTAAGGATCGGATTTCGGTCGCACGGCGAGCCAAAAAAGTTCGGCGAGAATTGAGATTATCATATGATTTTATATATTTACTGTGCTGGTGGATTTGGTAAAGAGGTTAAAGATATTGCGCAGCGTCAACTGGAGGCGGGGAAATTTTGGAAGCAGTTAGTTTTTGTTGACGACGTATTATCTGTGGACCAAATTTACGGCTGCTCGGTAACCACGTTGGCTCACTTGGTGAATCGCGATTTGGTTTCTGCGGGAGAGTTCGTCATCGCGAACGGAGAGCCAGCAGTCAGAGAGCGTATTCATAGAAAACTGGAAGAGTTAGATGCTAGGTTAGCTCAGGTCGTCGATGACAGTACTCTTGTTTCGCCAACATCCTCGATCGAGCCGGGAGTTATTGTCGCCCCTCTGTGTTCGATTTCCAGCCATGCGCAGTTAATGCGCAACTCATCGATTAACACTTTGAGCATTATCGGACATGACGTCAGCATTGGACGCCATTCGGTGATTTCGTCAATGGTTAACATGGGCGGCGCCTGCACTGTCGGGGAGTGTTCGTACGTGGGGATGGGAGCTTTGGTCAAAGAAGGCGTCAACATAGGGTCCAACACGATCATCGGGATGGGCTCCGTGGTGTACGATGATATCCCAGACGGAGTAATTGCGCTGGGTAACCCCGCGCGCGTCGCGCGGGGCAACGTTGATCAGAAAGTTTTTAAATCGAATTAAGGAGTGTCGCTTGTGGTGAGTGTTAACCGAGAAAAGTATGATAAAGTTTTTGTTGATTGTTTTGCGATAAACGTGGATCAATTAAACGAGTCACTAACTTATCAAAGCATCGCCTCGTGGGATTCCGTCGGGCACATGGGAATGGTAGCCGCGTTGGAAGAGGCTTTCGGAATTATGATGGAGATGGACGATATTATCGACTTTAGCTCCTACCATAAGGGTATGGAACTTCTGAAGAAATATGATATTGACTTTTAGAAGATGTTTGTCTGTTTAGCTAAGTTCGGCGAACGTACTGCGCTGGTCACCTCGGAAGGCGAGCATTGGTCGTACAACAGGGTGGTATATGAAGCGGATCGGCTTGCTTCCCAGCTGCGCGTTAGATCCGTCGGATTTGTGTTCTGTAAGAACGATCTGCCATCGATACTTTTTTATGTCGGTTGTCTTCGGCGACGCGTTGTGTTGCTCATGCTTTCCCCCGAGACGCCGCCGGACCGGATCCAGGCGCTTCTTCAAGCTTACCGACCGGAGTTTCTCTTCGGGTCTTCGTCCATGGTCGAAGGCGAGTGGATTAGCTGTACGGGTATTTCGGAGAGGCTTTACGGCTACTCCTTGGTCAAGCTGCAGGATGCGACGGGGTTCAATCCTATTGACGACGGACTGGCGCTTCTTATGTCAACGTCAGGTAGTACAGGCAGCCCGACCTTCGTCCGACAGAGCTACGCCAATCTTGAAGCCAATGCTGAAAGTATCGTCCTGAGTCTGTGTATGCGTGCCGAGGATCGCGCCATTACGACTTTGCCGCTAAGTTACACGTACGGTCTTTCGATAGTAAATTCGCATTTTCACCTCGGCGCATCGTTAGTCCTTAATAATAGCTCCGTCACAGATAGGACGTTTTGGACCTTGTTGCAAAGTACCAAAGCGAACAACTTTGGTGGTGTTCCCTATACATACGAGATGCTTCGTCGGTTGGGTTATGGATTTCTGAAAACCAGCGGTATTCGGTACCTGACGCAGGCGGGTGGTCGACTCAGGCCTGAATGGGTTGCTGAAATCGCGACTATTTGTCGCGAAGCCGGCGTCGGCTTCTATGTTATGTACGGGCAGACTGAGGCTTCGCCACGAATGTCCGTGCTAAGTTCCAACGAAGCGTTAGAGAGACCCGATAGTATTGGACGAAGTATTCCTGGTGGGAGGTTTTGGGTGGAGGTTGATAGCGGCTCCACCGATATAGGTGACTCGGCGATCGGAGAGCTCATTTATGCTGGACCGAATGTTGCGCTCGGCTACGCCAGCTGTAGAGCTGATCTTTCGCGCCCAGATGACTTCAAAGGAGTTCTTAGAACAGGGGATTTGGCGTCTATCGACTCTGACGGTTTCGTTAAAATTGTTGGGCGAAAAAAGCGCTTTGTAAAACTGTTTGGAAATCGAACCAGTCTCGAAGATATTGAGGCGTATCTAGGCAGTAAAGGTATTGAATGCGCTTGTGTTGGTACCGATGACAAATTGGTGGTTTATGTGGTCGGCGTTGATGAATCTGAGGTTCGTTCTTTAGTTTCCGATTTTTGTCGTGTACACCGATCTGCAATTAGAGTAGTTAATATTCCTCAGTTGCCAAGAGCCGAGTCTGGAAAGATTATGTATTCTGCGCTTCAGGCTTGAGGGCATACAGATTATGGAAGATCTTAGCGATTTTCTCGTGAAGGATCCTTATTCTATGGGGTCTAAGGAATATCAGAATTTGGTATTGCCGCGATATCAGCGCTTAACTCAACACCACATAGCTCGTTGTTCCGAGTATCGCTCTATTTTAAGTGCAATCAATTTTTCTCACGGCGAGATCGGTTCCTTGGTGGACGTGCCATTTCTTCCAGTTCGGCTCTTCAAGACGCACCAACTGTTAAGCGTGGATAACGACGAAGTTTTTAAAACGATGACGTCGTCAGGCACTTCGGGCCAGCAGGTGTCGAAGATCTATCTGGATCGATCAACAGCGAGTGCACAGACGCGAGTGCTCACTGGTCTTGTGTCAACGGTCATCGGCCGAAAGCGTCTTCCTTTACTTGTAATCGACTCGTCGGATGTAGTAAAGAATCGCCAGATGTTTTCTGCGAGGGGAGCCGGGATATTGGGGTTTTCGATGTTCGGCGCAGAGGTTCATTATGCGTTGGACGAAAAAATGAATCTCGACATCGAGAAAGTGGAGAAGTTTCTCGATCGGCATGCAGGGCGAGAGATATTTGTTTTCGGTTTTACATCCATTATTTGGGAGCATTTTGTTATTCCGCTTAGGTCGGCGCATAAGAGTCTCCGTATGTCAAATGCTGTGGTGATTCACGGGGGCGGATGGAAAAAACTCTTGGATCAGGCGGTCGATAACGGGTCGTTCAAGGCTGCCTTGCGGTCCGTCGCTTCAATTGAGAAGGTTGTGAGCTATTACGGTATGGTCGAACAGACGGGCTCTATATATCTTGAATGTGATCACGGCTTTCTTCATACCTCAATTTACTCCGACGTGGTTGTTAGGCGCCCGAGAGATTTTTCTGAGTGTGAGATCGGCGAACCCGGGTTGCTCGAGGTATTGTCCGTCATCCCGACAAGTTACCCTGGGCATGCATTGTTGACGGAGGATATTGGCATTCTTCACGGACGCGATGATTGTGGCTGTGGCCGTCGCGGGGGGTATTTTCAAGTGGTTGGGCGCGCGCCTCGGTCTGAGCCGAGGGGATGCAGTGACACGTATGCCAAGCCAACTTGATCGGTACGCTGACTCTGTAATTTGGGGGCGCATTACGTCCGCCTGTAGCCAGCCAGCGACCGAAGTATTCAGTGATGTTGCTTGCAGTTTTATTTCGCGAGTTAGCCGCGAATTGCTGATTTCGCGCCGGTATGCCGATTGGCCGGACTTAATTGCGCTTGGGTATTTCTCTCGGCGCGCCAATTTGGAAAGAATGCGCGAACACGCTTTCAACTCCTCTCGTGAACTCAGACTTGGTCGCGGGGTGGTTCTTCATATCGCCCCAGCGAATGTACCTGTTAATTTCGCTTACTCGTTCTTTTTCGGGATGCTCGCAGGCAACGTCAATATCGTTCGATTGCCTTCGCGGCAGTTTCCACAAGTTGATGAGTTGTTAGCAATTTTCACTAATCTTTTTCGCACCACAGATTACTTGGAGACAGGGCATAAAGCGGTTTTTGTGCGATATCCGTCCGATGACGATGCTGTTACAGGGGAGCTGTCCTCTGTGGCTGACGCTCGAGTAGTCTGGGGTGGCGACGCCACCGTTGAGGCTTTGCGGCGACACCCTATTTCACCACGATGTGTCGATGTTAATTTCTCTGATCGGTACTCGTTTTGTTCGCTCGACGCGGATGCGATAGCGAGATTAACAGATCGGGAACTCGAGCGATTGGCGCATGATTTCTATAACGATAGCTATCTTTTTGATCAGGGCGCTTGCTCATCGCCACGGTTAGTGGTTTGGCGCGTTTCTGCCCAAGAGTCGATTGTGATAGCCAAGGATCGATTTTGGCGAGCGGTACGCCAGAAGGTTGAATCGGTTTACTCGCTTAGCGCGGTAGATGCCGTCGACAAGTTTACTGGCTTGTGCTCATCATTAGTAAAAATAGGTTCTGGGGTTAGAGCGATTTTAGATACTAATCTTCTCTATATCGTAGACATCGGCAGAATTCCGGATAGCATTGATAACCTTGAAGGTCGGTTTGGTACGTTTTATGAGTGCAGCGTCGAGGATTTACGGGATTTAAGTAGGTTCATCACTCCTCGGTTTCAAACCTTGAGTTACTTTGGTTTCTCAAAGGAAGAGCTCAAGCGTTTTGTGTTGGGCTCGGGGGTGCGCGGCTTAGATCGGGTGGTTCCGGTGGGTCGTGCTCTATCGATGAGCGAAAACTGGGACGGATACGATATCATTCGCTCTCTCAGTCGAATCGTGGACATTCAGTAGGTAACGTCGGTTTGGAGGGGGCAGTGGAAGGATTCAGTCTTAACTGTGTTGAGTTGCAAGAGTATCAACCGAACCGATACCCGTTCCTGATGATCGATCACGTTGAATGGGTTATTCCGGGAAAATCCGCGAAAGGGTATAAGAACCTCACTCTTAACGAGTGGTATTTCCCTATGCACTTTCCTGGCGCACCGAACATGCCGGGGGCGCTTCAGCTTGAGGCGATGGCTCAAATGCTAACGGTTGCGATAACTACTCAGCCCGGTTTGAAGGGGAAGGTTACTCACGCGCTTCAGCATACAGTTCGTTTTCGCAAGGAAGTTCTTCCTGGGGACAAGCTGATCATTGACACTACGGTTTTGTCTTGGTCGCGTGGCATCGCGAAAGGAAGAGGAGTAGGGATAACAAACGGTGAGGTAGCCTGCGAAGCAGACATGCTCATTACAATCCCGGACGTTCTAGAGCAGTATCTGCCGAAACGTATATGACTGGGGTTGTGGATGTAGTGATTGTTGGTGCCGGTGCGGCCGGCGCCGCTGTAGCTTGGCGGCTGAGTGAGATGCCCCAACTTCGGGTGGTTTGTTTGGAGCAAGGGGAGTTCGTTGATCCTCAAAAATACCCCAGCACGACGCCGTTTTGGGAGCACGCCAAAACGTCGACGCATCACCCTAGTCCGAATGTCAGGGCCGGACGTTTTGATTATCCAATAGATGACTCGGATTCACCGATTGGTATTGCTAACTACAATGCGGTCGGTGGTAGCACTATTCTTTTTTCTGGACATTTCCCTCGTTTTCATCCATCTGATTTTAGAGTGCGTTCATTGGATGGAGTCGCAGAAGATTGGCCGTTCTCCTACTACGATCTTGAGCCGTACTACAAAATTAACGATGAGATGATGGGCGTTTCGGGTTTCAGTGGTGATCCGGCTTATCCGGAGATCGAGGGAATGATGCCTCCAGTCCCTCTGGGGGTGATGGGCGAGAGGATCGCCAAAGGGTTTAACAAGTTAGGTTGGCACTGGTGGCCCGCTTACAGCGCGATTATTACGCGTGGCGAGAAGGGGAGAGGAGCATGTGTCAATCTTGGCCCCTGCAACACAGGGTGCGCGCAGGGTGCGAAATCAAGTGTTGACGTGTCTTACTGGCCGGCTGCACTTGGTAACGGCGTTGAGCTTCGTACTCGATCCCGTGTCGAAAATCTCGTTTTTGACCGGACTGGACAACTTATTGGCGTGCGCTATTTCGATGGGGACAACGTTTCGCGCCTTCAAGAAGCCCGGTATGTGATTCTCGCGTGCAACGGGGTGGGCACGCCCCGTCTTCTTCTCAACTCCGCCAATGAATCTTTCCCTAACGGAGTGGCCAACTCGTCCGACATGGTGGGTAGAAATCTCATGCTCCACCCCTGCGGCTACGTTGAGGGCGTATTCGCGGAGGACCTGCAGTCGGATCTTGGGCCCCAGGGTTGTGTGCTCCTCAGCCAGCAGTTTTATGAGTCCGATCCCAGTCGAGGTTTTCTTAGGGGTTACACCATTCAGGCGCTTCGAGGTCCAGGTCCTTTGGAGTCGGCAGTGTCCGGCACCATGCGTGGCGAGATACCATGGGGCAAAGGGTTTCATTCGGCGTTTAAGAGTCGATACAACCGTACGGCAAACATGGCGGTCATTGCAGAAGACCTACCCGATCCGGAGAATCGGGTCACCTTGCGGTATGACTTACGCGATGGTAGCGGAATTCCGGTGCCAAAGGTCACCTACAGACTTAGCGACAACAGTCGACGAATACTGTCCCACGGATTGTCGCGAGGCCGCGAGGTTTTGACGTCAGCGGGCGCCCTTAAAACGACCGGATTTGGTCCAGTTCGAAATACGGGGTGGCACCTAATGGGCACTACGCGGATGGGCAGTGATCCTGGTCGGAGTGTTGTCGACCCGTTCGGGCGTGCGCATGACGTCATGAATCTCTCGGTGGCTGACAGTTCGGTATTTGTGACGTCCGGTGCTGTTAATCCGACGTCGACGCTGCAGGCGATCGCGTTGCGTGTGGCTGACGGAGTAAAACAGAGGTTTTTTGGATGTATGTAATCGTATGTCAGTAGAAGTTTCGGATGCTCAAATCGGATGGTTGAATGTCCTCCTCGAGCAGCTTATCCCCGACAGCACTGAACATGACGCGCCGGGTGCGATCACGAGCGGTATAGTCGAGACTGTGCATCGTGCCCTGCGCAATGAAGATCATAATTCTTTGTTCTGCGAGCTTAATGTGGCGGTTGTCCGCTCACTAGGGAAGCAGTTGCATGAATTGGATTCTGCCGAGTTTCCTGAGATAACTAAATCAAATCGTGATTTGTGGATGAGGTATATTCGGTTCGTGGGGCCGGTCATTCTGACCGCGTACTTTTCATCGCCTTCTGTAAGGTTGTCGCTAGCGCTTCCCACGGGGTCACCATTTCCCGATGGTTCGGTATTGCCGGAGATAGATACCGATTTATTGGAGCCGGTATTCTCTCGAGAGAAAATTTTTAGGGATGTGCGGTAGATGATTGAGATCGATTTAACAGGTAAGTTAGCGATTATCACGGGCGCGAGCCGCGGTATTGGAGCCTCGATAGCGGAGGTGCTAGCTTCAGCCGGCGCTAACCTGATCCTCTCTGCACGAGAGGAGAGCGACAATTTTCTTAGTCTCCGACGGCAATTATCTGAGAAGTATGGAATCACGGTCACACCTCTGTTCTTTGATCTGGAAAAACCTGATTCCGTGAAGGAAGCCGCAAAATCCGTTGTAGCAATGAAGCTAGACGTAAACATTCTCGTCAATAATGCTGGAGTGGCGACGGGGTCTCTCTTTCAGATGACATCTTCGACGGATCTGCGCCGCGTTTTCGAAGTTAATTTTTTTGGTCCGATGTTGTTTACGCAAACAGTATCAAGGCTGATGGCGAGAAAACGCGCAGGATCCATCGTAAACATAATTTCTACCGCAGGTTTGCGTGGGGATGCGGGCATGCTGTCTTACGGCAGCTCGAAGGCGGCATTTAGTTTGGCTACTCGGGTAATGGCTCAAGAGTTGGCCGAGTATGGAGTGAGGGTGAATGCCGTCGCACCAACGGTTACTCGTACGACTATGTATGACCAAATGGAGCCCCGCGCAAGGGAGCAGTTGATTAATGCTGCCGCGATGAAGCGTCCAGCAGAGCCGAACGAAGTAGCAAATACTGTGTTGTTTCTCTGCAGTGACCTTGCCTCGTTCGTTACTGGACAAGTTCTGCGAGTAGATGGCGGACAGATCTAGGGTGCAATATGAAAAGATCGGTTGACGAAATAAAAGCCTTAGCGAGGCGGATGCGTAAGCATATACTCGACATAAGTTTCGCTTGTAATGGAAGTGCTCATTTGGGCGGGGGGATGTCGATCGTTGAGATTATGGCGGTTCTGTACGGAGCCGTTCTTCGTCTCAATCCTGCTGAACCCGAGTGGGAAGATCGGGACCGGTTCATCTTAAGTAAAGGTCACGGCGTTCTCGGTTACTACCCCGCGCTTCTGGAAGCCGGATTTTTTGGGAAGGAGATTTTTGATTCATTTAAAAAGAACGACAGCGATTTGATTGCCCATCCTGTAATGAATTTAAAGCTTGGAATTGAGTCGTCTAATGGCAGTCTAGGTCATGGTTTGTCACTCGGAGTTGGCCTAGCTTGGGCGGCTAGAAGAAAAAAGCGACGCCATCGAATATTCGTGCTACTTGGGGACGGCGAGTGTAACGAAGGCTCGGTTTGGGAAGCGGCAATGTCAGCATCGCACTACGAACTCGGCAATCTCGTGGCAATCGTTGACTACAATAAACTTCAAAGTGACGGTGCCAGCGATCGAATTCTAAACTCAGATGGATTGCCTGATAAGTGGCGCGCGTTTAGATGGAATACCATTGAGGTGGACGGGCACAACGTTGAGCAGCTTCTTAGCGCGTTGAGCGTCAGCGGAGATTCAGGGATGCCAACAGCTGTTATCGCTCATACAGTCAAGGGTAAAGGAGTGTCGTTCATGGAGAATAATAACGAGTGGCACCACAATCGCTTGACTAAATCGTTCTACGACCAAGCGTTATCGGAAGTGATGAGTTAAGTATTATGCAAATTAATCCGACTAACGCGAAGATGTGGGCTAGATTCGGGTCTAGGGCAACCTATGGACAGGCCATTCTAGCCTTGGCTGAGCATTGCGAAAATTTGGTAGTGATGTCAGCTGATTTAGGTAATTCGTCTGGGCTTGATCGTTTTAAGAGCGGTTATCCTGAGAAATTCGTCAATGTAGGTATAGCCGAGCAGAACTTGGTGGGTGTGGCTGCCGGTATTGCCAAAGAGGGGTTCGTCGTGTTCGCTTCGTCATTCGCTCCATTCATCTCGATGCGAGCCAGCGAGCAGATTCGAATGAACCTTGGCTACATGGGAGCGAACGTGAAAGCGGTGGCAATCGGTAGTGGATTGTCTATGGGGTTCTTGGGTAACTCTCATTTTGGGATTGAAGATGCAGCTGTCATGCGGGCGATTCCAGGGATTACAGTGGTATCGCCTGCAGATTGTTCGGAAATCGTTAAAACGGTGTTTGCGGCAGCTCGCTTCGATGGTCCAATGTATATTCGCCTTACCGGCGGACCGGGAAATCCCGCGGTATATCTTGATGACTATGATTTCGAGATAGGCAAGGCGGTGCGTTTGAGGTCGGGCAGCGATGTAACGTTTGTGGCATGCGGAACGATGGTTTACGAATCAATTAAAGCGGCCGAGATCCTCGCTGAGAAAGGGCTCTCCGTCGGCGTCGTAAATATGCATACCATTAAGCCGCTAGATGAGGAGATTTTGTCAGAGTTATTTAATTCAACTCGTTTACTTGTCACCGTCGAGGAGCATAGCGTCATTGGTGGTCTCGGTAGCGCGGTGGCCGAGTTCAAAGCGGGCGTAAAGGTGGCTCCGCCTCAGTTAATTATTGGGTTACCAGATTATTTTGGAAAGACTGGCGAGTACGACTTTATGAAGGAGAGGTATGGTTTGTTGGGCAGCGCGATTGCAGAGCGCGTTTTAAGAACGGTCTCAACGTTGTGATTGAAGTTTTTTCGCAAAAGTAAGGCGTAGTTTGTGCTCTCCTCCGGCTTTAGTCCGTGGCCCTCCTTCTCTCATGCGGAAGCGAACGCAGTTGCAGAGACTCTTCGGTCAAATAAGGTTAACTATTGGACTGGTTCGGAATGTCGGGAATTCGAGAGGGAATTCGCAGCTTTTACGGATACCAAGTATGCGATTGCGCTCGCCAACGGTACGGTTGCGCTCGACCTCGCTTTAAAAGTTCTGGGGGTCGGGCCGGGCGATGAGGTCATCGTCACGCCGCGGACGTTTCTGGCCTCGGCGTCTTGTGCGGTCACCTCCGGCGCGACGCCGGTGTTCGCGGATGTCGACCGTGACAGCCAGAACATCACAGCAGAGACCATTGCCGCGGTGCTCACGCCGCGGACCAAGGCGATCATCTGTGTGCATCTCGCGGGTTGGCCTTGCGACATGGACCCGATCCTGGCGTTGGCCGCGAGGCACGGCGTCTCTGTCATCGAAGATTGCGCCCAAGCCCACGGTGCGCGTTACAAGGGCCGCCCGGTCGGCGGCATCGGTCACATGGGTGCTTGGTCTTTCTGTCAGGACAAGATCATGACGACGGGCGGCGAGGGCGGCATGCTTACGCTCAACCACCCGGAGTGGTGGTCGCGCGCTTGGTCCTACAAAGACCACGGCAAGTCGTGGTCGGCAGTCTACGAGAAGGCGCATCCTCCAGGCTTCCGTTGGGTGCACGAGAGCTTCGGCACCAACTGGCGCATGATCGAGATGCAGGCGGTCATCGGCCGTATCCAACTGCGGCGTATGTCGGAATGGACCCGTCGCCGCGGCGACAACGCCCGGCGTATCTTGGACACCTGTCGGGAGTTCACGGCCCTGCGCGTGCCCGAGTTCCGTTGTGGCGCTTGTTCGGGGTCCTGCCCTGTCGGCGTGGGCTGTGTTCATGCGCAATACAAGAGCTATGTCTTCGTCCGTCCGGACCGTCTGAAGGGCGGTTGGACCCGCGACCGCATCATCGACGAGATCAATCGCGCCGGTGTGCCGTGCTATCAGGGCTC
>Ga0194116_10006540_pt1 | contig 12384 bp, 9 predicted proteins | sample TA2MahsurfametaG_4_FD_148617 | JGI IMG/M metagenome (GOLD analysis project Ga0194116, IMG submission 148617) | Freshwater microbial communities from Lake Tanganyika, Tanzania - TA2015008 Mahale S9 surface | ecosystem: Environmental > Aquatic > Freshwater > Lake | place: Tanzania: Lake Tanganyika... | reverse complement strand
GGTCCCAGAAGGCTTGCCCCTCCCGGTCGATCGCCGACAACCCGTGCTCCGGCAGGAGCAGGCGCACCGGACCACGCATACGGTTGAGCTTTTCAACAAGGAACTGTCCGATGCGGATGCACTCCTCGGGCGTGGTGCGCATCAGGGTCACGTTGGGGTTGTGGCGGTACAGCCTGCGGTTGCGAAAGCGCTCCGGCACCGACTCGAAGGGTCCGAAGTTCACCATGTCGAGTGCACCCACCGAACCCACCCACGGCATTGGCTGCCGTGCAAATACATCGAGCCGCTCGGGCCCGGCCGAAAGCGTGCCGCCCACGATCTCGTCGGCGATCTCGGTGGTTGAAATGTCAATCACGCCTGCGAGAAGCCCCGAGTCGGCAAGCTTCTCCATTGACTGACCGCCAACGCCCGTGGCGTGGAACACCACGCAGTCGTGGTCGGCCTCGAGCGCCCGTGCCACCGCCTGCACACAGGGCGTGGTCACGCCGAACATGCTCAGACCTATGGCAGGCTTGGCATCGCCGCGTGGCTTCGGCGGATGCTGGATCATCCCGGCAAGCGCATGCGCAGCGTTGCTGAGAACCTGCTCGCTGATCCTGTTGATGCCCTGCACGTCGGTGATCGGGTAGAGCATGCAGATGTCGGAGGGCCCGACATAGGGCCGGGTGTCGCCGCTTGCCATGGTTGACACCATCACCTTGGGCAAGCCAACGTCGAGCGCGCGCATCCCTGCCGTGGCGATGCTGGTCCCTCCCGAGCCGCCCGCCGAGATCAGGCCGCCCACATCGCGCCGCGAGCGCACGAATTGCGCAAACGCGAGCCCCATCGCGCTCACCGCCGCACCGCGGTCGCCACAAAAGACCGCTGCCTCGCCCCCCGGGTGATGCCGCGCAACATCGCGCGCAGAGATCCGCGCCATCGAGGGCTGACCCGAAGTGGACAGATCGACCGTCGTGACCCGAAGGCCGCGGGCCTCGAGCAGCTTTGCAAGGAACTCGAGTTCGCGCCCCTTGGTGTCGAAGGTGCCCGCCACATAGGCAAGTCGCAATGCGGATCCGGCGCTTGGCCCCGGCGGTGCAGCGCGTGCTGCAACCGGCGACGCCGCCGAAGAAAGTGCCCCCGCCGACCTGTTTGCCGGGCCAGCGGGTGTTGCAACCGGCACGGAGCCCGACGCAGCTGCGCCTGCGCCCTGAACTGCCACGCTGGATGCAGTCGAATCGGACGCAGCCGGGCCCGCAACGCTCACGCTGTTCCATGCGTTGAAGCGCGCCGCCGGTGCAACCCAGGACGCGGGCTCGGGGGCACGGGTCTGCGGGTCGGCATGCGCGCGCAGAACCCGGATCACGGCGGGCTGGGCGGACTGTGCAGACCCGCCGGTATCCACCGGAGCGTCGCGCTGCCGAGCGCTGCTGCCCTCCGGGGCCTCCGCCGCGTCGTCGTCGAGATGGCGGTGGCTGCGTACCCCGAGCAAGCGCTCCTGGAGTTCAGGATCCGACGCGAGCATCGAGGGCGGCATCTCCTGCGCGATCCTGCCGTTGACCATCACCGCAATCCGGTCGGCAACCCCGAGCGCAACGCGCAGGTTCTGCTCGATGAGAAGGATTGCGATCGCGTCGTCCCGGCTCAACTGCCTCAGCGCCTGGGTGAGCTGCTCCACGATCACCGGCGCAAGCCCCTCGGTGGGCTCATCCATGATCAGCAGGGCAGGTTGCAGCAGGAGTGCCCTGCCGATAGCGAGCATTTGCTGTTCGCCCCCCGAGAGCTGGTGCCCACCGTTGGATCGGCGTTCGGCAAGCCTCGGAAAGAGGGTGTAGATCCGGTCCCGGTCAGCGGGCGCCGAAGCCACCAGGCGCAGTGTCTCGTCAACGCTCAACGAGGGCCAGACCCGCCGGCCCTGGGGCACCAGCGAAATGCCGAGCCTGGCAATCTGGTGCGGCCGCATGCCCAGGACTTCGCGTCCCCCGAAACGGATCGATCCCGTCGCCGGGACAAGTCCGGCGATCGCGTGGCAAAGCGTTGTCTTGCCCATCCCATTGCGCCCAACCACGCCGAGCACGCCCGATGCAAGCCGAAGGCTCACCCCCTGCACCGCGTGGGCCCTTCCGTAGTAGACCTGCAGGCCCTCCACCTCGAGCAGCGGTTCGCCCGTGACTGGGGCGGGCTTCACCGCGCTCGGCGCCGAGGGCCGGGACGTTGAGGCGGGCCCGGACGCTGCCGAGGGCCGGGAAGCTGAGGCGGGACGGGACGCTGCAGAGGGCCGGGGCGCTGCCGAGGGCTTGCCGCGAAACCACCCGTTCACGCTTCAGTGTCCCGCAAATCCGTCGCCGGCATCGCCCGCCGGGTCGCTGCCCATGTAGAGGGCGTGCACTTGCGCATCGGCCTCGATCTCGTCCGGGGTGCCCTCGCGAAGGATGGTGCCGTTGTGCATCACCGAGACATGATGGGAAACACGCAAGGCGATGTCGAGATCATGCTCGATCAACACAAAACCGATGTGCTCGGGAAACCCGCGCAACAAGGCCACCAGTTCGCGTCGCTCTGCGGGGGAAAGCCCGGCTGCCGGTTCATCAAAGAGGATCAACCGTGGAGCACCCGCAAGCGCCATTCCGATCTCGACCTGACGCTGCTGGCCGTGCGAAAGATTGGCCACGGTTTCCCCGGCAAGGTGTGAAAGCCGTATCCGCTCGAGGATTGCCCCGGTGGCGCGGGTACTCGGGTGCCGCGCCGAAGCGCGCAGAAAGCTGAACCTGCCCTGCGAAACCCCGCGCACCGCGAGAAAAAGGTTATCGCGGATCGACAGTTGCCGAAAGAGGAGCGAAGACTGGTAGGTGCGCCGCAGACCCTTGCGGATCCGTTCGTGCGCTGGGAGTCCGGAGATGTCTTCGCCAAAGAAGCTGATGCTTCCGGCTGTTGGGGGCAGATCGCCAGTGATCAGGTTGAAGAGCGTGGTCTTGCCCGCCCCGTTGGATCCGAGGACCGCGTACTTCTGCCCGGCACGGACCTTGAGGTTCACCCTCTCCACCGCGCGCACCGCGCCAAAGTGGCGGCTGAGCGACTCGAGGACGAGCGCGTCACCGCTGGCGAGCGCAAGCGGCGCCCCAGCGCCCGCACGGTTGCGGGACTGGGGCGCGCCTGGGGTCTCAAGCGCGGTGGTGCTCATCGGCGCGGTTCAACCCGCAAGGATTCAGGGCCATGCACTTGCAGCGGTTGCCCCGATCGCGGGGTTCAGGGGCATGCAGGCACGTCCCTTGAACCGATCTGGAACTCCTCCTTCTTCATGCCAAGCAGTTGCTCCACGCCATCAACCTTGCTGTGGACCTTGTTGAGGAGATTGCCGCTCGCATCCTTCACCACTTCGGTCACGAAGGTTGTGCCGATCGCCTGACGGTTGGCGTCGAGCCGCACAATGCCAGTGGGCGTCTTGAGTTCAAGCTTGCTCAGCGCAGCACGGTACTTCTGGTGGTTGTTCGACAGGTCGCCTCCCGCAGCCTCGAGCCCGTCGAGCGCGGCCTTCATGTTGGTGTAGTACACGAAGGCAAAGAGACTCGGACTCGGATAGCCTCCGGCCGAGACCGGATAGTTCTTGCGGTAATCCTCCACGAAGGCTTTCCAGTCGGCGCCGTCGAAGGCATCGGCAAGCGGCCCGGCCGAGAGGGTGCCGACCAGCGACTCGCGGCGTTTGCCCTTGTAGTTGAGCACGTCCTGGCTCACCGTGATCGAACCGCCGAGGATCGGCTTGTCGCCGCCGGCCGCCTCATACTGGTTGAGAAAGTTGACCGCATCGGCCCCTCCGAGCACCACCAGCAAAGCATCCACATCCTTGGGTATGCGCGCGATCGTGGACGCATAGTCCTTGCCCCCCAGCGGTACCCAGGCCTTGATCGGCACCTTGCCGCCAAGCCGGCAGAACTCGCTCATGAAGCCTTGCACTTGCGAGTAGGGAAACGCGTAGTCCTCGGCGATCACCATCACCCGCTTGTAGCCCTTGCTGATCGCAGCCTTGCCAAGGCCCACCATCCACTGCGCGCCCTCGGTGTTGAAGCGAAAGAAGTTGGGGCTCGGATTGACGAGCGTTGTGGCCTGCGCTCCAGAGCCTCCGTTGATGAAAGTGGTTTGCGGCTGGCCGCGTGAATAGTCCTTCACCGCGATCCCCTCGCTGCCCGAGAGCGGCCCCACGAGAATGTCGACCTTGTCCTGCTCCACAAGCTTGCGTGCCGCATTGACGGCCACATCAGGGTTGGCGTTTGAACTCGCCTTGATGATCTCGACCTTCCTGCCCGCAACGGTTCCGCCACGCTGCTTGACGGCAAGTTCGGCACCGCGCATTCCGTCGGCTCCGCCCGCCGCGAAGGGCCCCTCCAGCGTGGCAAGCAACCCGATCTTCACCGCCTGGCCCTGGGCATAGGCTGCTCCGGCGAGCAAGAGCGCAACCGCGCCACTCACGACGGTACGCACGAACCTGGGTTTGTCTGTCTTCATGTCTACTCCTGTCCTCGATGGTTGATGAAATGATGTACGACCCGGAACACAACTACTTCGTCATGCGCTTTCGCAGCCCTGACCAAAGCCCCAGCAGACCGTCCGGCGAAAAGAGAACGATCAGCAGGAACACTGCACCGATCACCAGATTGAAGCGTTCGCGGTCGAAGAGATCGATGGCAAAGGTCTGGAGGAGCACAAACACCAGTGCGCCCAGGAATGCGCCCAGCGGATGGCTCATCCCGCCAAGGACCGCCATCACAAGCACATTGATCAGCCACCCTGTGTTGATCGACCCTGGGGTGATCAGACCGTTGTACCAGACGAGAAGCACGCCACCGAGGCCGGCGAGCAAGCCCGCAAGACCGTAGGCGGCAACCCGGTGCGCCGTCACGTCAAAGCCGAGCGCTGCCATCCGGCGCGGATTGTCGCGCACGCCCTGCAGCGCGATCCCGAAGGGCGTGCGGATCGTCCACTTCACAAGGAGATACGCAGCGAGTGCACACGCAAGGCAAAGGAAGTAGAAGGGCAAGGGCTTTCGGAATGACACACCGAACACTTCGGGCGCATGCACCCGTTGAAAGCCCTGAAAGCCGTTGAAAAGGCTGTAGTTCTGCAACGCAAGGTAGTAGAAGGCCACGCCAAAGGCGAGCGTGATCATGATGGTGTAGATGCCCTCGGTACGCACCGAGAGCCATCCCACAAAGCTTGCGCTCAACACTGCAAAGCCCAGGCCAAACGCAACCGCGGCCCACCAGGGCCAGCCCAGGCTGATCTCGGCGCCGCTCGCGCCCAGGATCGCAACGGTGTAGCCCGCCACCCCTGCGATACTCATCTGCGCAAGCGAGATCATTCCTCCGTAGCCCCCGAGGAAGGTGAGCGAAAGGGTGATCAGGCCGAGTGCCAGTGCCTGCGCGCCGATCTGGTAGGTGAGGAAGTCGTTGCCGATCCAGGGAAAGGCAAGGAGCAAGAGAAGCGCCGCCAGATGGCGCAGGCGCAGCATTCCGAGGGCCCGCATCAGCGCCTGCCAGAATCCGAAGGAGGGCTGTCCCACTGTGGTGGCGCCGCCGAAAGCGCCAGGCCCGCGCCCCCCCGGTGGCGACCGGTCTTGCAGCACGGACGAGGATGCCGAGGCCGCTGCCACGAAGCGGTCGCGCAGCGGCTGCGCCTGCCCTGCTCCGCGGTTCATCGCCCGGCGCCAGTGGGCCGCACTCACGCTGGCCTCCCGAGAATGCCGCGCGGCCTGAACGCCAGCACCAGCACCAGGATCAGGAAGGTGAAAACCACGCTGTAGGTGGGCGCGTAGGCGAGTCCGAAGGTTTCCGCCAGCCCGAGGATCACCGCGCCGAGGGCGGCCCCGGAAACGCTTCCCATCCCGCCCACGATCACCACGATCAGCGAAGCAAGAAGCAGCCGGGTGTCTTCGCCCGGAACCATCGAGAGCTCGACTGCCCCGATCACGCCCCCCAGACCGGCGAGCCCGGCACCGAGCATGAAGGTGAGCGCGAAGACCATGTTCACATTCACCCCGGCCGCCGAAAGCATGGCGCGGTCGTCGACACCGGCGCGGATCATCGCGCCGACCCGCGTGCGGGCGAGCAGCCACCAGAGAAAGAGGCCGATCACGACCCCGAAAACCAGAAGGCTGAGCCGATAGGCCGAGTAGGCCCTGATGAGCGGTATGTCCCGGATCGGGCCATCGAGCCATTCGGGCGGCTCCATCTGATGGACTTGCGCGGTGAACGCCCAAAGCAGGAGATCGCCGATCACGATCGAAAGACCGATCGTGACCATCGTCTGCCGCAGCTCCTCGCCCTGCATATGCCGCAGGATCAGGATCTGAATCAGGAAACCGGCCAGCGCTGCGCCGAGAAAACCTGCCGCGATCGCGAGCATCCACCACCCGCTTGCCTCGGCCACCGCATAGCCGATGTAGCCCCCGAGCAGGTAGAGCGAACCGTGCGCCAGGTTCACGTTGCGCATCAGGCCAAACACAAGGGTGAAGCCCGAAGCCACGATGAAGTAGAGTGCCGCGAGCGTGAGCCCGTTGAGCAGCGTGATGAGAAAGAGCCTCGGGTTGTGCGCAAGGCCCCAGGCGCTCAGCAGCAGCCCGGCAAGAACCAGAACAAGGGCAGTGATCCGGCCCGCAGGCATCATGCGGCGCGCTCGAGGCGATCAACCCCCTCGCACGGGGGCGCCTTTGCAAAGCGGCCATCCTTCATCACCGCAAGGATGCGCCGCCCCTCGCGCAGGATGGCAATGTTGGCAAGGGGGTCGCCGTCAACGAGCAGAAGATCGGCAAGAAAGCCCTCGCGGACGAGGCCGAGTTCGTGGCCCTGAAGCATCATCTGCCCGCCGTACTGGGTGGCAGCGCGGATCGCCTCCATCGGGGTGAAACCGAGATAGCGCACGAAGAACTCCAGGTCACGCGCATTGTTGCCGTGCGGAAGGAACGCAAAGCCGTAGTCGCCTCCGGGTAGTACCCGGACACCGCGCTTGTGCATCGCGCGCAGCGACACGATGGCGTTTTCCCACTCGTCCTGGTAGCCCATGGCAGCGGCCTTCTCGCGGGTGATCCCCCAGGGCTCGGCCTCGTTGAGGAGTGCATGGATAAGCCCGATGCCCGGCGCCACGAAGATCCGGTCGCGCGCGGCCTCGAGCATGTCGAGCGCCTCCTCGTCGGTGTAGCTTGCGTGGTAGATCACTTCAACACCGTGCCGCAGGGCCTGCTTCACGCTGGGCGCCGAGCGCGCGTGCGCCGAGCCGCGCCGGCCTCGCATCTTCACCTCCTGCATCGCCGCAGCCACCTCTTCGTCGGTCATCCATGAGGTACCCGCCGGTGACTGGGGTGTGAAGTTGTCGCCGGAGAGGTTGAGCTTCACCAGATCCACGCCATACTTGAGAAAGGTTCGCACAACCTTGCGCATGTCCTCTGCGCCGTTGACATTCACGCCGAAGCTGTACTCCGGGAACGGGAGATGTGGAAGCGTCTCGTCGCCGAGTCCGCCCGGCACGGTGATCTCCTGGGAGGCCGCCAGGTAGCGCGGACCCGGAATCTGTCCCTGGTTGATGGCATTGCGGATCACCACATCGAGGCGAGGTTTGGCGCACGCTGCACCGACGCAGGAGGTGAATCCCGCCTGCAGGTACTGGCGGGCCACCTTGGCGCACCACAGCACATGCTCCTCGAGAGGCATCACCTGAATGCCCGAGAGGCTCGCCGAGTTGTTCCACGAGAAGTGCGTGTGGGCCTCGCACATGCCGGGCATGAGCGTTGCGCCTGCGGCGTCGATCAGCAGCGCATCGCCTGCCGAAACCCGCCCCGCGCCGCGGCCGATCTGCACAATGCGCCGATCCTTCACCCGCACGAAGCCGCTGTAAGGCGTGGTGCCCGAACCATCGAGAATCCGGGTGTTGGCAAAAAGAACTTCTGCGCTCATCGATAGACTCCTTCAAGACCGGAAAACCCCAAACGGCCGCCATCGGAGGCCGCCGACCAGCGACCTGGGCGCTGCGCCCTCGCCTGGGGCGGCGCGCGATGGAATTCGCCATCCTTCATCACCGCGAGAATGCGTGCGCGGTCCTGAAGGATCGTGATGTCGCGGAGCGGATCACCGTCGATCAGGAGAAGGTCTGCGAGATAGCCCTCGCGCACGTAGCCGAGCACCTTGCCCATGCGCATCATCGGACCACCCCAGGCGGTTGCTGAAAGCAGCGCCTCCATTGGACTCATCCCCACGTAGCGCACGAAGTACTCGAGGTCCTTGGCATTGGTCCCGTGAGGCGTCCACGCAAAGCCGTAGTCGCCGCCCGGGAGGATGCGAACCCCGCGCTTGCGCAGCTTCTGCATGGTGTCGATCGCGGCCTCGAGTTCGCGGTGATAGCCCATGGCACGCGTGACCTCAGGGGTCAACCCCCAGGCGCCCGCATGGTGGCTGGTGTTGATCAGCCAGGCCAGTCCGGGCGCAATGAAGTGCCTCATCTTGTTGGCCTCGAGGAGGTCGAGTGCCTCCTCGTCGGCAAAACTGGCGTGGTAGATCACCTCGATGCCATGCTTCACGCATTGCTTGATCGACCAGGTGGAGCGTGCATGCGCCGCAACGCGCTTGCCCCAGGCCTTCGCCTCCTCCACACAGACGCGAATCTCCTCCTCGGTGAACTGACTCATCTCCGAGGGCATACCGGTGATCGACTCGCCCGAGAGATTGATCTTGAGACTGTCGACCCCGTACTTGGCAAACATGCGCACGCAGCGGCGCATCTCGTCGGCTCCACTCACGATCGCGCCGAAGGCGAACTCGTGCTGCGGCAGGTGTGGTGCGGTGGTGTCACCGAGTCCGCCGGGCACGGTGATCTCCTGGCTCGCCGCAAGGTAGCGCGGACCCACGATGGTGCCATCGTTGATCGCGTTGCGGATCACCACATCGAGTCGCGGCTTGGCCGTTGCCGCTCCAACGCACGAGGTCCACCCCATGTCGAGGTAACGCCGCGCAACCTCTGCACACCACAGGATATGCTCCTCGGGCGGCATCCGCTGGATTGCCTCGAGGCTGGGCTGATCGTTCCAGGAAAAATGGGTGTGGGCTTCCACCATGCCCGGCATGAGAAAGGCGCCTGCGCCGTCGATCACCCGGATTGCGGCCTGCGGCGCTGCCCTTTCGCCGGGATTGCTGCGGTTCACCTTCACGATGCGGTTGCCGCGTACCGTGACCTCGCCGTGAAAGGGCGTTTCGCCGCCGCCGTCGAAGATCCTCACGTTGCAAAACATCACGTCGGCCATAAGGTGCCCTCAGACGATGGTGCCCGCGCGCGTGTGCCGTTGCGCGCGGACGGATACGCGGACGAAGTCGGACCAGAGCCTCAGACACTCGGTGCGCCTCTCGATCGGTGTCCAGTGCCCGCAACCGCGCAACACATGACTTTGTACCAGCGTTGAAGACGACAAGCGACCCGCGATGCTGCGCATCATCTGCGGCGGCGTCACACTGTCCTCATCGCCGGTGACAAGCAGCGTTGGAGCTTCGACGACCTCGAGCGGTTCCCCCTGCGCATGGGCGAGTGCCTCACAGTGAAGCGCATACGACATGGGGTGATTGCGCCGGATCACCTCGCGCACGAAGGCGTCCGCCAGCGGTTCGTCGCGACGGGTTTGCGCCGAAAGCGTTGCCTGCGCCAGGTTGTCGGCGATGGTGTGCATGGCTGCGAGTCCGCCCTCGCGCGCGCGCAGCGCACGTTGCTCGAGCGCCCGGCGACTTGCCTCAGGCGCAGCGGAGAGAGGCCCGAACAGCGCAAGCGAGGCCACCCGCGAGGGTTCCTGCACGGCCACGCGCTGACAGACAAGGGTGCCCATGCTGTGTGCGACCCAGTGCGCACGGACCACCTCGAGACGCCGGCACATGGCAAGGAGGCTCGCGGCAAGCGAAGCCACGCTGAGCGGTTGCGAAGCCGCCGGCGCAAGCCCGCAACCCGGGAGGTCGATCCGCAGACAGCGGTATCCCTGCAGCACAGGCATCCAGCCCGACCAAAGACTCAGGTTGCCCCCAAGGCCATGCACCAGCACGACCGCAGGGCCGCTTCCCTGGTCCTCCACAACCATCCCTTCCGTGAGGTGCACCGGCACCGTCTCCTCCTTGGCTGCGGCTTCGTGGCACGCGCCTCTTCTGTGGGTGCGGTGGCTCCGCAGAATCCCTGCATGAGAAGATCCGCCCGCACCTCGGGTTCGACCCGCGCAGTGCAACCCGCCGCGCAGCGCGCCAAGCGTTTATCGCGCGCCCGGAAAACACCGCACGGGCAAGTATACGGTCCTGAGCAAATGCCGAGCAAGGCCGACTGACCGAAGTTGCTGGAATGGCAGCCGGTCTCACAGCCGCATGGCCTCTTTGATGCTGCTCACGACGTAATCCTGCTCGCCCCTCGTGAGCGTGGGGTGCATGGGAATGCTGATGGCCTCACGGTAATACTGCTCGGCCTCAGGGTAATCACCGGGCTGAAAACCCATTTGCTTGTAGTAAGGCTGGGTGTGAACCGGTATGTAGTGCAGGTTGACCATGATGTCTTTGGCGCGAAGGGCTTCAAACACTTCAAGGTGTGTTGCCCCGATTTTGTCCAGTTGCAGGCGGATGACGTAAAGGTGATATGCGCTGAAGCTGTCGGGGTGCTGCCAGGGCAGCGTGACAGGCAAGCCGGCCAGTTGCTGGTTGTAGCGTTGTGCAATCTCGTGGCGCCTCGCCACAAAGTGTTCAAGGCGCGTCATCTGGCTCACGCCCAGGGCTGCTTGTATGTCGGTCATGCGGTAGTTGTAGCCGAGCGCCACTTGCTGGTAATACCAGGGGCCATGCATGGGCATGGTCATCAGGGCCGGGTCGCGGGTGATGCCATGGCTGCGAAGCAGACCCAAGCGTGTGGCCAGTTCATCGCTGTTGGTCAGGGCCATGCCGCCTTCAGCCGTGGTGATGATCTTGACAGGGTGGAAGCTGAAAACGGTGATGTCGCTATAGCGTCCATTGCCAATAGCTTCGCCCCTGTATTTGCCACCGATGGCGTGGGAGGCGTCTTCGATGGTTCTGAAGCCGTACCTTCGGCTCAATCTGTGGATGGCAGTCATGTCGCAGGGCTGCCCCGCCAAGTGAACGGGGACCACAATCTTGGGAAGAGTCCCTGCTTTCTCAGCCTCGATGAGCTTGGCTTCGAGCTTTCGCGCGCACAAATTGTAGGTACGCGGGTCTGTATCCACGAAATCGACACCTGCACCGCAATACAACGCGCAGTTGGCAGTGGCAACGAAGGTATTGGGCGTTGTCCAGAGCCAGTCGCCTGGACCGAGTTCAAGTGCCATGCAGGCGATGTGCAGGGCCGACGTCGCACTGTTGACGGCTACCGCATACCTGGCGCCGGTGTAGGCCATTACGCTCTGTTCAAACTGCGCTATGTTTGGTCCTTGCGTGAGATTGATGGATTGCAGAACGGTAACGACTGCGTCGATGTCGGCTTGGGAAATGTCTTGCTGGCCGTAGCGAATCATTTAGTTGGATCCGTGGATGACGGTGCGGGTATGACGCATGCAGGTTTGCTGTATCTGGATCTGATCCGGTGAGGGCAGATCCTGGAAGCGCAGCGTTTGCCACCGATGCTGCCGATTGTGCTCCATAACGGCGGCGCGCCGTTGCGAGCACCGCGCCTCGGGAGGGGCGCTTGGGGTCGTTGCGGAGCCGTCGGGCTCGCCGGCGGCAGCGCCAGTGCCGAGCGCACCGCGGCGCAGCGGTAGTGAAAGCCGGCAATCCGATGGCTCAGCAGGTACACCGGACCGAGCTCCATCGCCAGCCAGGCGGGCCTGGCTACCCGGTCAATCGACTCGCGCCCGCGGAGCTCCAGGACGGAAAATGCGGCCGACCGATCCATCATCCGCAGGTGTCGTCGACAGAGATGCCAGTCAGATAGTCAGAACTTGCTGTGGCTGCGCGCGCAGGGTTATGGCGAACCCGTGGGCAGCCGCGAACGCTCTCACCAATTCAACCCCGCGCAGGCCGCCATGCGGGTCAACGCTGCGGGCGAGCAACTGCACCGGTTGGAGACCCTCAGCGAGGACGGCGAGGAGGTCAAGCTGCACCTGCGCAGAGCCGCCCGTTTCGAGGTGCAGCACCGCGCAATCTGCCAGGCACTCGGCATCGACCTCCAGCCGGGGGCATCGAAAAACTCCTCCACGGAGCCTCCAAAGCTGAAGAATTGCCACTCCGGAGTGCCACACGGCGACTGTTGCGGATCCAGGTTGTGGATTCGCAATTGAATTTCGGAGAGGCTGACAGCTTTGGGATAGGGCGCCTCCGCTCGAGGTTACAGGGGGCCATCACCAGCAGGATACCGCAGCAGTATCCGATCGCTACTCCAGCTTTCCCATCCAGGTGGCGT
>Ga0194116_10006539_pt1 | contig 12386 bp, 10 predicted proteins | sample TA2MahsurfametaG_4_FD_148617 | JGI IMG/M metagenome (GOLD analysis project Ga0194116, IMG submission 148617) | Freshwater microbial communities from Lake Tanganyika, Tanzania - TA2015008 Mahale S9 surface | ecosystem: Environmental > Aquatic > Freshwater > Lake | place: Tanzania: Lake... | reverse complement strand
GTTTGGGTTAGGTAGCTTCAAGATATATGCCATGATAGGTGTCGCTGTGGCCACCATGGTGGCAGGTTTTTATTGGTATTACCAAGACAGCCAAAAGAGGATCATGGATCTCATGGCTAATCAAGCCAAGTTAGAGACAGCGGTCCAGCTGCAAGAAGAGACCATAAAACAACAGCAAGCCGAAATGCAGAAGCAAGCAGAGACTCTCAAAGTCGTGAATGATGCTTTCTCCAAAGCGCAGGTAGACAAGCAAAACCTAACTGACAAGTTGATCAAGTATGATCTAGGCAAGCTGGCCGAAAAGAAACCCGGGTTAGTAGAAGAAAAGATAAACAGGGGAACAGATAATGTTGGACGCTGCTTCGAGATATTGAGCGGTGCATCACTAACTGACGCTGAGCGCAGAGCAACAAAGAAGGGTGAGATAAACAATGAATGTCCGAGCATCGCTAATCCTGCTTATGTCAGTCCTTAGCTTAGGATTGGCTGGTTGCGCGACACCAGTCAAACAGATTGAGATATCAACAAAGCCCATAGATAAACCAAATCTGGTGTTGCCTAATGTGGCTAAGATCAAGATGCGAGATGTCAAGTGGAAGGTCATAAACAAGGATAATCTTGAACAGATCATAGCCGACATGGAGAAGAAGGGAGACAGCGTGGTTTTCTTCGCGCTGTCAGACAAAGGCTATGAATCCCTGGCGTTGAACATAGCCGATCTCCGCAAACTGGTGATGGAGCAGAAAGCAATAATAGCTGCCTATGATCAATATTATCAGAACAGCCAAAAGGCCATCGATGATGCTAACGCGGAAAGATCAGATGAAAGCAAGCCAAAGGACGAAGGATCCAAAGACTGCAAGCTGGATTTCTTATGCAAGGAGTGATTCATGTTTGATAATGTTTGGTTTTGGGCTATATCTAGCATAGCTAGCGCACTGCTTGGTGCCGCTGCTTTGGCTTACCTAAAGGACAGCAACATAGGCTTGTGGGGATACAAGATGTTTGATACATGGCTAGATACCTTGAGGCATAAATTCAACATCACAGCATTGGATCAACCTGCTGATGCTTGGCGCAGCCAAGAACCAGAGATCGCTGCCAAGATGGACGAACTTGAAGCCCGAATAAAACGGTTGGAAGATCTCTGAAACTTTGTTATAATGAGATATGAACGATCATTATGCCACGTTGGGAGTGAACAAGAACGCTACCCAAGACGAGATAAAATCAGCTTATCGCAGGTTAGCTAAGCAACATCATCCCGATCTAGGTGGTGATGCTGACAAGTTCAAGAACATTAACCAAGCCTATGACGTGTTGAGCGATACAGCAAAACGCGCCGAATATGACCGTCCTACCACGCAGTTCAACTTCAACAGCCAAGGCGGCGCGTGGGACATGAATGGTCTTGATATCAATGATTTCTTCTCTGTGTTCACGGGTGCCAGCGGCTTTCCGGGAAGGGGGCGGCCGAGGGCCAATGCCAATGTCCGAGCCAGATTAGCAGTTTCATTAGAAAGCATATTAGAGCCGCAGAAAAAGATCATACAAGTGGGTGATGACAGCAAGGACATCGAGGTAAACATACCCCGCGGTGTGAGGAACGGCGCCGTCATCAGCTACAAAGGCTTGGGCCAGAAAGCCAATCCCAACCTACCAGCAGGCGATCTACTGATCGAAATAATGGTACAGGATCACAAGGATTATGTGCGCGACGGTGATGACCTCCGCAGCAAGATGACGGTGGATGCCATAGATGCAATGCTAGGCTGCACCAAAGACTTCCGCACCATCCGTGGCAGGATCTTGAGGGTAAACATACCGCGTGGCGTCCAATATGGACAGATCATCAGATTATCAGGCGAGGGCATACCCAATAACCAAGGCAATAAGATCGGTAACCAATATCTGCAGATAGCTGTAATGGTGCCTAACAATCTAAGCGCTAAGGATCTAGAATTATTAGCGCAATTAAACAAGGATCGACACTGTAAATAAACTGTGATGAGGTTGACATATGCGTAGATCACACTATATTAAATTAAATATCAGGAGACATCATGGCTAACCTGCAGAATAATCCAGAGATCGAAGGCATCGTGGCAGCTTCTATAGAGATGGCCAAACAGATGGGACATGGTCTGGTCACCATAGAACATATAGCATTGGCCCTTGTCAGATTTGATGGATTCGCACGCATGCTGATAGATCAGGGCATCAATCACCAGCTATTGGTAAACGAGCTGACCGACTATCTGAATGGTCAGAAAAACCTAAACGGGGATCCGGAAAATCCGCGCAAGACGCATGCTTTGGAACGTGTGTTCAATCGCGCCTTCACGCAAGTATTGTTCAGCAACAGACACTACATGCAACCTATCGATCTATATCTCAGCATAGTCACCGAACCAAATAGCTATGCGGCTTATTTCTTCATCAAATATGGCATAGATAAAAACAAGCTAGTAGCAGCGCACAACAAGATACACAATAGAAAGAACAAGTTCAACAACGATGATAACCAAGCCGATGCGATCCTCAGAGAATACACCACTGATTTGACTGCTTTGGCACAGGATGGCGAGATCGATCCGGTCATTGGACGCGAGAATGAGCTGTTAGAGATTACGCAGATACTGGCTAGGAGGACCAAAAGCAATGTGCTAATGGTGGGCGATCCTGGTGTGGGCAAAACAGCCATAGCCGAAGGTTTGGCGCTGATGATCGCCAACGCAGAAGTACCTGAATATCTCAAAGGATGGCGAGTGTATAACCTAGATATCGGATCATTGGTAGCAGGCAGCAAGTTCCGCGGCGAGTTTGAAGATAGGCTACGAGATGTGATAAATGCATTGATCGCCAAAGGCAAATGCATCATGTTCATAGACGAAGCTCACCAGATGCGAGGCGCGGGTTCGGGAGGCCACAGCGATGTGGATTTCGCCAACATGATCAAGCCTGCGCTGAGCAAAGGCAAGCTCAAGGTCATCGCTAGCACTACCTGGGAAGAATACAGCACTAGCTTCGAAAAGGATCGCGCGCTGATGCGCAGATTCAACAGATTAACAATCGACGAACCTTCTCCCGATATCGCCAAGGACATCCTCCGTGGTCTACAGAAGTATTATGAAGATTTCCATAACATGACTATCATTGAAGAAGCGATAGAAGCGGCTGTTGATCTATCAGTGAGATATCAAAGCGATCGTAAACTACCCGACAAAGCATTAGATCTAATAGACAGCGCATGCGCGAGGCAAAGGATCAAAGATAAAACTGGTATCATGATCAGCAAGTCTATGATAGTTGAAGAACTGGCCAAGGTCACCCGCCTGCCTATCAACCAGATTTCCGGCGATGGTAAGGACATGGCGATAGATATCGAATCCAGCATCAAGGGCAAGCTATTTGGTCAGGATGAAGCGGTTGATACTGTTTTAGAAAAGGTTTATGTGGCCAAGGCTGGGCTAAAGGCTATAAACAAACCCATGGGAGTGTTCTTGTTCTTAGGACCCACCGGCACCGGCAAGACTGAGATGGCCAAGCTGCTCAGCGAGACCATGGGCATGAAACTGCTACGCTATGATATGAGCGAATATCAAGAGAAACACAGCCTGGCAAGGCTGATAGGTGCGCCGCCTGGCTATGTAGGATATGATGATGGTAATCTAGGCGGTGGATTGCTAATCTCGGACATCAACAAGCATCCCAACAGCATCATCCTCATGGACGAGGTAGAGAAAGCGCATCCAGATGTTATGAGCGTGTTGCTCAGCCTCATGGACGAGGGCATGATCACGGGCAGCAATGGCAAGAAAGCTGACGCCCGTAACTGTTTGGTCATCATGACCAGCAACCTCGGTGCCGCTGACAATGAACGCAACGCTATAGGCTTCGGTAGCTTAGAGCGCAGCGACGAAGATGATAAAGCTGTCAGGGATTTCTTCCGACCAGAATTCAGGAATCGAATGGATGGGGTGGTGAAGTTCAACAAGCTTGACGGCTTGAGCCTGCGCAAGATAGTAGCAAAGATGATCAACGACATCAATGATCTTCTCTCAGACAAGGGCATCCAGCTGATAATCAGCGAGACGGTAGTAGACAAGATAATCAAAGAGGGTTATGATTCTAAGATGGGCGCGCGGCCATTGGCTAGGAAGATAAACGAATTGATCAAAGTCCCCTTGAGCCGCAAGATAGTGTTTGACAAGCTGCCTACAGGTGTTATAATGAGGGCGGATGTCATAGATGAAAAGATAGTTTTCGAGGCAACAAATGTATCAGCAGTCGGAGAAGATGGTATCATTAGGATCGAAGATACGTTACAAGTATAATCTGCCGGACTGCGAGATAAAAACCAATCTCAAGCTTTTCTACAATCTTTATCCTCACTGTATAAACCTTGACCTTCATCATCGTTATAAAAAAGCCATAGATATCGATCTCATGAGCACAGATTACTGGCGATTGCGACAATCATTGACCAGCTTGAAGCGATCGCTGAAGCGGAATTATAGTCTATCTTTCGTGATGACAAGGATTGAAAATTACAAAGCCAACATGCGGATCTATACCACCAATTTGGTTGAGATCATGGACCACATATGCGACAGCAAGATAACATTAGATGACCGCCCCATAAAGGATTATGTGAGTGAGGCCATGATCATGGAGCCCGAGCATCTGACAAAGCTACAGGAAAAAGTACCAGAATACAGTTCCAAGACTAGGAACGTGCTTTGCAAGAAGCTACCTTGGGGAAAGTATCGCTATAAGATATATTGGGCAACACAGGCGAGCGAAAAGAAAAAGATAGGCAATGACGCAATGTCTGCGATAGAAGTGCAGCTAAGACACTGCGGGCAAATCAAGCACAGCGCCGCTCTATTCACTCAGATGCATTACAGGTTTACCAGCTGGATGAACACTTATTTCTATGCCGAGGACATTGACTGGATGCCAATCATCTGCTTGATTGATGAAAGATTCATCAAAAAGATAGAACTTTACATCACACAGGAAGAACTAGAAAGCACCGCTAATGTTTAATAAATCGTTGATAGACACATTGCTGTCCAAGCAAATCATCGGTGATACCACACTAGTGTATGGCAGGGTAAAAACCACTGGACTGGGTGGCATGCCACAGTATGTGCCCATGGAACTGATGATCATTGCCAAGCAAGGCGATAAGTTCATCTGCAGGGATAGGTTAGGTCGCAGATACAAGATGGATTTCGATCGCATCGAAAAGCTAGATGGCATGGATATGGACAGATTCGCCAGCGTTTATAATATAAAGCCAGATGGTAGCAGCAAAGCGCAAGGCAAAAAACGGGGTCGCAAACCAAAAAGTGCGCAGATAAATAGCATGGAAGGAGTACTCCATGGCTAAGATAAATGAACAGAAGATAATCATCAAACTAAGCCAGCTTGTGCGGGACAGCGAAGATGAACAAGAGATAATCTCAGAAGATAACCTCGCAGCGCTCATCGAAGCAATCCAAACTATGGCTGGATCAAACGTCTTGATAGAATTGGAATGATGAATCAATGACGGAAGCTGAGCAGCCCATAATCGACATCATCGAAGATAACACCTCCAAGCGAGGTGAAACCTTACCGCCTGATGAAGTGATCAAGCGACTCCAGGCATCACATGTACATTTCTGCATGCCTTGCTATGGTGGACAGGTTAACGAAGGGACATTCGCTAGTTTCATTAGATATACGATGTTGGCAATGAAGCATAACATACCCTTCAGCTTGGACACCATGGTCAACGAGAGCCTAATACCGCGTGGTAGGAACAATCTGGTCGCTAAATTCCTCGCGAACAAATCAGCCACCCATCTGATGTTCGTCGATGCTGACATAAGGTTCGAACCGGAATCCGTGCTGAGATTATTGCTGCATAATGTGGGTGTGGCCTGTGGGCTCTATCCCATGAAAGGAATTCCAATCAAGTATGTGTTAAACATCGTGCCAGGTGCTCGCCGAAACGGCAGTTTGTTCGAGGTCAGCACTGCAGGCACTGGTTTCATGCTGATCAAGCGCGAGGTAATCCAAGAACTCATGGATAAGATGCCAGAGCTCAAATACAAAGACAGCCTAAACCTAGGTCCGCAATACGAGCCTAACATGTATGCGCTGTTCGACACCATGATCGACGAGAACGGACATTATCTGAGCGAAGATTGGACTTTCTGCAAGCGCGTGCGTGAGGTATTGAAGAAACCAGTCTGGATCGATACGGAAATAAAGCTAGACCACCAAGGCTACTACAATTTTACAGGAGACGTGGATCACATCAAGAAGCTCACTGATGAGTGGGAGAAGAACGATCAGATACGCAGCGCAGAGGATCAGAACAAGGGCTATGAGATAGTTCCCAAGGAGAAATGATATGCCTACCGAGAAAGTCAGCGTCGAAATAAACTTATCAAGCAAATTCTGGGACGTGATTCCCCAGGCAAAGGTCAAGCTGGACGGCTCGGTCCTATTCCAAGGTATGGTGAGTGATCCTGTACGCATCAAACATGATGTAGATCTCATCGAAGGCGATCATGTTATAGAAGTCATACTCAACAACAAAGACGGGCGCAGGGACACGATAATACAAGATGGAAAGATCATCAAAGACATGCTTTTGACGGTGGATTCGATACTTTTAGATGACATCGATCTAGGATATCTGATCAACACTAAATGCAGATATGATACCGATGAAGGCGTAGTGCATGAAGGAATGTCCAGCCTAGGCTGGAACGGATCATGGAAGCTGGGATTCACAAGCCCAGTATACATGTGGCTGCTCGAGAACTTATAAAAAAAAAATTAAATAGCAGCATGAAGATCACAGAGCTGCTCTTAGAAGCCGTCAAGGCAAGGATAGATCATCCAGAGGACATCGCTTGGCAAGAAGGCAGCAAAGGTGTGAAACGCGCGCTGCTCGCGTTGGATAGCGTGCTGCAAGATCCCAAGATGACCAGCATCAAATGGGACGGAAGCCCCGCCCTGATATTCGGCCGCGACGCCAACGGTCAAGTGGTGATAACCGACAAGAGTGGTTTCGCTGCGACTGGCTATGATGGTAAAACAAGGAGCGCGGCCATGCTCAAGAAGATGCTGGCAGCACGCGACCCTGGGAACGCTGATCGAGAGAGATATGCCATCAAGATAGCTGCTCTTTGGTCAACGATCAGCAAGGCCATACCCTCGGATCTCCGTGGTTATTACCAAGGTGATCTGTTATGGTCCAAGACACCCGCCGTGGAACAAGGCATGTTCGTGTTCAAACCCAACAAGATCACTTACAAGATACCAGTGAACAGCGAGCTTGGTGAACGTATAGCTGCCAGCAAGGTAGGTATGGTTGTGCATAGCTTCTTACCAGATGATGCTACCGCCGAGCCAACCGCGATCACAGATATCAAAGCACTGCAGGGAAATCCTGAGTTCATGGTATTAGGCGCAGAGATGCCAAAAATCAAAGCGCAAAAAACACCCAAGATACAACTACCCAACACCGCGGGCATAGATGGACTATTGGATCCCACTGAGCTCAAAACAAAACAGCTGGCCAATCTGGGCGCGCTGATAGGACGCTACATGGCGGCCATGGCCAGCGCGGGCGAAGGCAGCTACACTAACGCGGCCAAGGGTTTCATTTCATGGCTGGACGGCAGCGGCGAATCAGCTAAAAAGATAGCCAACGCCAAGGCATGGATTGCTGAACACATCCAAGGTTACAACAATCTATGGGCGGCTATCACAGCGATCAGCGCTTATAAGACCCAGATCAAGAGCCAGCTAGACAAGCAAACCAGCGGCGAGATATCAGCCCAGCTGGGCGAGCTGCCTGGGCATGAGGGCTACGTGGCAGCCACGCCACACGGCAAGATCAAGCTGGTGGACAGGCATGTGTTCATGCGCAAGTGATCTCCAATAAATATGGAATAGGGATCACAGATGGCGCGCAAGATAGCAGTTTTCAGCTTTGGCAGATTGAATCCTCCCACGATAGGACATGGCAAGCTAGCTGATGTGATATCTGCGGCAGCGACCAAGCTGGGCGCTGAACCCATGATGTATCTAAGCCACACACAGGACAAGAAGAAGAATCCACTTCCATATGATCTCAAGCTGAAATATGCCCAGGCAGCGTTTGGATCCGTGGTCAAAGCCAGCGCAGCAAACACCATAATCAAAGTCATGCAAGAACTGGCCGCTGATGGTTTCACTGACATAGTATATGTGGCCGGCAGCGACAGGGTCAACGAGTTCGAAGCACTGCTGAACCAATACAACGGCAAGGAATACGACTTCGCCAGCATCAAGGTATTGTCAGCGGGCGAGCGAGATCCAGACGCTGATGGCGTGGAAGGCATGAGCGCCAGCAAGATGCGCGAAGCTGCCGCATCAGGTGATATCAAAGCATTCACCAGCGGGTTGCCTGACAAGCTGAAGCCAGCCGCTACCACGATGATGAAAGCGGTGCGCATGGGTATGAGTTTGGATGAAACCATACGCAAGGTCAAGGGCGGTTATAGATTAGTCAGCAAGAAGGGCAAGAATCTCGGCACTATGAACATGAATTTTGGCGATGAAATATTAGGTGAAGCCAAGGTCACGCTATACACCGATCCAAACTACTTTGGCGCTGATGTGTCAGATGACGCGGGACTAGGCTTGCCAGTCAAGGACATTCCATTGGCCAAGCTGGTTGGATTCGAAACCGACGAGAAGATGCAGGATCCCAAGAGCAGCGCGAACATGCGCAAGATGGTCGATCTCATCAAGTCAGGCAAGGGCAGTGAGCTACCACCCATATTGGTCAGGCGCTACGAAGGCGGTTACCAAGTCTTAGACGGACATCACAGGTTCCATGCTTATAAAGCGGCAGGAGCCAAGACCATACCTGGAAAGATCCTGCCCGACAGCGACATCGAAGTCAAGGACAAAGGACCACAAGAAACCACCACCGAATCCAAGAAAGCCAGCAAGGCCGAGGCGGGTTATCAAGCTAAGCCCAAAGGAGGTGAGATCGGCCCAGATGGTAAGAAAGAGGGTAAGATCATTAGCCCACCCGGTAACACGGTTGGTTTCAATGTGTTTGAGCTATCAGCAGATGAACGACAGAGACTGAACGGAATGACTGTCTATCACCAGACTAGGAAGCTAGACAGGATACTGCAATCAGGTGAGTTGCGTCCCAGAGCTGATCTATCCGGCGAGAACAGCTTTGCACTGAACACTCTGAGAGCAGGAAGAGACTGGCGAACCCCCAAGGGTATATTCGTGAGCAAGAAAACAAACGATTGGTTTGGAGACGAGATCGCATTCAAGATAAAACCAACCGATAAGATCTACAGGGCATATGGTCCAACTGGACACATACTGATAGCCAACCCAATACCAAAAAACCGATTCATAAGCATCAATGGTAAAGCTGTTCAGGTAGATGAATATTTCGCTGATGGCAAGGGAACTGGCAGGCATGGTAAGAATATAAAAGAAGATGACTGGGATTGGTCAGGATTGGCGGCCAAGTTCAAGCGTTGGTTGGTGAAAGCCACCGCCGATGGTCAGACCAAGGATCACCACATCAGGGCCAGCAGCATAGAGATGGCCAAATTCAAGTTCGCTAGGATGTTCCCATCGGCCAAGATCGTCAGCGTGGTCCAAGAGAGCCTCGAGGAAGCAGTCAAGCCAACAGGCGTGAAGGCGACCGATGGCGAGTTCTATGTCAGCGATCATTTCATGTCACGCGCCGCTGGCAGGCATCTTACCAGCAAGAAGATAGCGCAGATGATCTATCATGCCATAGAGCAGCACGGTGATAGGCTGGGCAGCATAGGCCCCAGCAACTTCGTGATACGCACCAAGGATGGCGCTGGCATAGGCGTGGCCAAGGTCCAGCAACCAGATGACAGCTACAAATACATCTTGATGACCGCGCATCCCGATATGAGGGTAGGCAGGACGCAAACCACGATCATGGTAGAATCAGATGATCTCAACATCAAGATACATCATGATCTCAACCCTGCTATCTGGCAGGATGGCAAGATGCGCAAGGATGTGCGTGCCAAGCTGATGAGAATAGCGGAAGATTTCAAGAAGAGCCTGGGCGTGGATGTAGAAGTAGATGACATCACGGTCAGCGGCAGCAATGCCGCTTACAGCTACACCGACAAGAGCGACATCGATCTGCATCTCGTGGTAGACATACCCAAGGCGGACGGTGACGCGCTCTATCGCGAGCTGTTTGATGCCAAGAAATTCAAATACAACGCCGAGCATGACTACAAGATCCGCGGTTATGACGTGGAGCTCTACGTACAGGACGCCAACCAGAAGCACATCAGCTTGGGCATATACAGCGTCAAGGACGATGCTTGGGTCAAAGCACCCCGGCATGTGGAGAGGGTTGACAGCACCGGCGCTCGCTACAAGTATGATCAGCTCAAGCATCTCATACAGCGTGCGATCAGCCGCAAGGATGCCGCGCTGATACGCAGGCTGCGCGATACCATCAAGAAGTATAGGCAGGCGGGATTGGCGGCTCATGGCGAGTTCGGCGCTGAGAACCTCGCTTTCAAGGCGCTGCGAGCCAACGGTCACATAAAGGATCTTTATGATGCCATAAAAGATATACAGGATGCAGAGCTCAGCATAGGCGAGCAGAGGCTGGAAGAGATATCCATGAGCCCCAGCAGCCTCAGGGCTTTCGCAGGGTCGCCAGCTGCGCAGGGCATGACCATTGGTTTCGAAGCCGAGATGGTGGTGCTGGGCATGGAGCCGGCAGAAGACGACGAATACGAATCAGAACCAGATTATGACATGGATGAAACCGTTGAAACAAGCTCATTGATGGCGCTACAAGATGACCTGGCGAATTTCTTCCGTCCCAGCGAATCGCGCAGGTCCATAGAACGCGCGGTGGAACAGTTCAACGAAGGCCTGCTGGAACACATGGAGGAAGAGTTCCAAGAATGGCTAAGCGATAACCAAGATGAAGTCAGAGCGGCCTACAAGGACGACACCGAGCTCAGCGACGAAGAGATACAGCAGAGCATGGACGCCGATGACAGCACCTATACCAGCATAGTGGATAGCCTCCGCGATAGGTTCTACGGGGATTGGGATGATCTAAGGAAGTATCTATTAGACAACGATCTCGAAAGCATGAGAGATTGGGCTAGGGAATACAACTTAGACTGGCCACATTGGACCGAGCCCTATGGTGGCGGCGAAGGCGGTGTGTCAGATGAGAGCATCAACATGGTGGCCGATGAACTGAAGAAAGTCCTGGGCGCCAAGGTCAACTGGGGCACATCTTACAAGAGCGTGACGAGGAGCATGACGGATTGGGCGCTGGAACCAGATCCCAGCATCAACACTTCCGGTGAGGACGAGGGCGGCCTCGAGCTGATCAGCCCGCCCATGCCACTGGCCAATGGATTGGCCAAGCTGGAGCGGTTCTTCGACTGGGCCAGCAGCTATGGTGTCTATACCAATCGCAGCACCGGATTCCACATGGGCGTGAGCATACCCGATCAGACCATGGACAACATCGATCACCTCAAGCTGGTGCTGTTCCTCGGTGATCAGCATGTGCTTGAGAAATTCGGCCGCAGCGCCAACAACTACACCAAGAGCATGCTGGCGCAGATGAAGGGCAAGGCAGAGAAGGTGGATGTGATATCCGCCTTTGATATCATGCGCAAGGGCATGGACATGATAGCTGGCAAGGCGCTGGGCGATCAGATCATACCCCGAGGCGACAGATATGTGTCGGTCAACATCAAGAGCAACTATGTTGAGTTCCGCTCAGCCGGTGGTGATTACCTCAGCAACAAGGACAAGATACGCGACACGCTGCTGCGTTATGTGAGGGTCATGGCCTTGGCGGCTGATCCCAACGCCGAGCGACAGGAATATGCCAAGAAGCTCTATAAGCTGCTGAGCGCGATCACCGGTGACGAGACCAACACCATCAAGGCATTCAGCCTCTACAGGGCAGGCGCCATCAACAGATCAGATCTGATAGGCATGTTGAAGAAAGCGCAGGTAGCTAGGGTAACAGGCAAGCAACCCAAGGGCAGCGAACCAGCCCAAGCCACACCGGGTGGTTCCTACGGCCAGGGACCAGGATGGTGGCAGCTCATCGACAGTAACGGTGAGGTAGTCAGCAACTTCCAAGCGCCTGATCTAGCAGCAGCACAAGCTCGCCAAGCAGAGATCGAAAGGCAATATGGTGAGAGATTCGTGGTAGTGCCATCGCAGGGCAATAGCACGAATGTGCCATCGCAGGGCAATAAAACGAATCGCATAACAGAGAGATATGAGATTTTCGATCTCGAGACAGGGCAAAGAAT
>Ga0194116_10006537_pt1 | contig 12386 bp, 8 predicted proteins | sample TA2MahsurfametaG_4_FD_148617 | JGI IMG/M metagenome (GOLD analysis project Ga0194116, IMG submission 148617) | Freshwater microbial communities from Lake Tanganyika, Tanzania - TA2015008 Mahale S9 surface | ecosystem: Environmental > Aquatic > Freshwater > Lake | place: Tanzania: Lake Tanganyika... | reverse complement strand
TGGGGATTGGGGATTGGGCCCAATCCCCAATCCCCAATCCCCAATCCCCAATCCCCAATCCCCAATTTTTGAAACAATAAATATCATTATAAGATAGATAATAAAATATTTAAGAAATAATAAATCCTTATTAATTTTTTTAAAAAAAGGAAGATTTTAAAGATTTTTATAGGAAAATTCCAATATTGTTACATAAATGATCTTTGTATTTTAATTTAAATAAAATAAAAATCCACTCATAAAATATATAATAATTAAAAATTTAAATTTTATCTTTGATTTTTAAATGCTTTATTTTGAGAATAAAATTTCTCAATTTGAATTTAAATAAATATTATTAACAAAATAAAAAATAGTGTTATAATGAGAGCCAAAGAAAGATACTTATTTTCTGATAGAACGAATAACTCAGATAATCGGTTTTATAAAGAAAACAATAATTCAGCAACTTTAATAAATCCTAATTTAAACAGAATAAGTAAAAAGAACTTTTAATAATTAGACTATTTCAGAAATTTTAATGATAATAGTAATACTAATTCAGTGAGAGGAAGCATTATTTCAGGAAGAGGCACATTTACGAATATAAAAGAATTTCCTGATGAGTTTAATTTAGATTCAAATTCTAATAGAAATTTTAATGAGAGTAAAATCATCAATTTAAATAATTCTTTTAACAAAACCCAGAATTTTTACTACAACACGAGTAATTTATCAACCAAAAGTAAACTTATATTTATTCAAAAATTTAATTTATTCTAGATTATAAATGAAAATTAAATTTTAGATAATCAAATAGCAAAATCAAATTTTAACAATATTGAAAACTTAAAATTCAGAGATAATAACGAATTTACCATTTCAAACTTCAAGGAAAAAGGTTTTGATTTAACTATTAGAGAAGAAATTTCTGATAAAGTGAGCAATATAAACAGTAAATAATTAAATATTATTTAATAACTTCAAAAAGATCATTTTATATTAAATCATAAATTTTAAGAAAAAGAAGAAGACCTAGAAAAATCATATTTCGAAAAGACAGTGATCGAAATGATCTTGGGAATAAATATAAAAGCTTTAGATAATAAAAAAAATATTTTCAATAGTAATAATTTGGCAAATTTCTTAAGCAATTTAATAATGAATAATTCAATAGAAGAAAAAAAGCAAATAGAAATTATGGATTTTCTCAAGAACTTCAATCCTGATAAAAATTTTGTGAATTCAATATCAAAGCCAGAAATAAGAAATTATAACCTTCGCTATACAAATGAGGAATTTTTGAAAATTATTCTTAAACTATTAGACTTTAATCCTACAACAAAAAGCATAATTTCCTATGATGAAATTTTAAAAATGGCAAATGAACCAGAAGTAATTCAAGAATTCAAAAAAGGAAAAAAAATTAAGTTAGAAGAAATAAAACAAAAAGACAATGCGAATATTGAAAATAATGTTTTAAATTCTGCTAATTATTTCAATCTTTTTAATTATGATTATTTCTCAAAAGAAAACAATAATGAAAGAGAATTACGAAATTGGTCAAATTCTAGGACTGAAGAAGGTAAAGATGAAAACAGCGGAAGCAAAAATAATTCTTCCAATAAGGATTTAAAAAGCACAAGTAACAATTCAACTTTTAGTAGAAATAATAATAATATGACGAATAAAAATAATGCAAATTATAATTCTAATATTACTCAAAATTTTAAAAAATTATTCGATAATCTAACAGCCTTAAGTAATAAAATAAACAGTGAAATTGAAAACGAAAAAATGAAAATGAATAATTCTCAAACAAAAATTAATTATTTTGAGAATCAAAAAAACTTTAGTGGATGTGCTAGCCAACTCAAAGATTCAAAATCCAAAGATTCTTTTTCAAGCAGTAAAAACAATAGTAATTCAAATTCAAAGGATTTAGGAAATCCTATGCTAAATATTACAAATAAAAGTTTTCATTCTTATAATTTTGAAAGTGGAATTAAAAATAATATAAATTTTGCTTTAAATGATAAGTTTACAACGAGAAACAGCAATTGCAAAATTAAAAAAATAAAATTAAATAAACTGAAAAAATTTGATGAAGCAGAATTAATCGGATACAAAAAAAAATTACATGAAAATGTATGTCATATTGATCATCTCAATAAAAATTTAATGAAAGATTATAGAAACAATTATAATTTTTTATTGAATAATAGCAAAACAAATTTTCTTAAACCTACAGAAGATAAAAAATCAATTAAACATCTTGAATTTATCTCTTTGATTAAGACATATGATATCCTTAAAAAAAATAACGATATTCCTCTCTCAAGTGATACTCAGATTTTGAATAATGTTTTTAATAAAATTTCAATATTTTCACAAAATTTAAATACAGATGAGTTTCAAAAAACAAAATTAAATTTAATTCAGCAACCAAAAATAAACTTAGAATATAATCAGGAATATAATGGGAATTCTGACTTTAACAATGGAAATAGACTTACATCTGAAAACTTAAATAATAATCAGGGGAAAAATTTATATAATCATCATACCCTTAATGATAATTTATACAATAAATTTAAAAATCAAGTAAAAGGATTTAATGCTTCAGATGCAAGTTTGAAGAATCCTAATCTAAATAATAATATTACTAATTCTAATGATAAAGATGCGATTAATTTTGATAATTTGATGAATCGAAAAAATTATATAACTTTTAGGAAATCAAAAATGCAAATAATTCAGACTGTAAATCAGTCTAATTCTAAGTCTAATATTGAAAAGTTTAGTAATCTAAATATAGAACAAGATAAAAATTCAGTGAAAAATTTTAATAATAATAATATTCAAAAAGATGGAGAAAATAAAAGTAAATTATTAGAAATAGATAAAAATAATGGAAATAATAAATTACAAAATAATTTAATTTTAATAGAGCAATCTCCTATAAACGAATCCATTTTCGGTAATAAAATAAAGAATAATAATTTATTATTTTCATCTAATAGAAATGAAAATGAGAAAACAGATAAAAATAATCAATTTGAAATAAATAACTGTAATTTTTCTTTAAATACTTATTCTAAAAGGAACAACAACATACAAGAGAAAAAAAATACATTATCCGATCAGCCTATAGGAAAAAATCAAGAAAATAATTATAAAGAAATAAACACAATAAAATCTCTTTTAAATAAACCAAGCAAGGATTTCTCATTTAAAAATCCCAATTCTAAATTTTCTGTTCAAGAGCAGATAGAAAATTCTCTATTAAGTAATGAAGATGAAGAAAAAATGTCAAAATTTCATCAAAATTTAATTAAAAATAATACAAAATTACAAATTGATTTAAGAAATCAAAATGATAACCTAGAAATTTCAGGAAAAACAGAAGAATTAAATTACAATTTATTAACAAATAAAAAGCAAAATAACATTTTCGAAAGTAAGAATAATAATCATTTAGAATTAAAAGAAAAGAAAAATATTTTTGACAAAAATGATTTTCCAAAAAATTTAGGAATTAATGATAATAAATCAATTTTTAAAAATTCTATATTACATGAAATTGAATCTCCAAAAAATAATTTCGATCGTTCAAAAAATTCAACAAATTTGATTATAGATTCAAAGAATAATAATATCAAAATAAATTCAGAAAAAATATCATTTAAATATCTGAAGCCAAATAATACATTATTAAAAGAAAATAGTAATAGCAAAATTTATGATGTTAAGTCTCCAATCGAATCGAATGAAAATCAAAAAATTAATTTTTCCAGAAAAAATTCAGATCAATATGATAAAAGTATGATTGAAAATAAGAATAGTTTTAATGACAAAAATGATATTAATAAATTAAATTTAAATAATATAAATCAAGAATCTCTTAATTGTAATCTTAGTAACAATATCAACAAGCCAAATTATAATTCCAATAATCTTAATTCCAATAACATTAATTTTAACAAGAATAAAAATGATGATTTAACAAATATTATTAATAATGAAAATTCAAATCCTCAATTTATCAAGCAAGATAAAAACTTAACAAATAATACTTCTCTGAATGATCATTCTGAAAAAGCAGTTGATCTTTTACAGATTTACTCAATAGATGAAACAGAAAAAAAAAATGAATTATTAGATAATCACATAATAAAAATAGAGAATAAATCCATTTATAAAGAAACAAATAAAAACCTCGAAATTTCGAATAAACAATCCACTTGTAATATAGCTATTAGCACATCTGTATTAAATAAGGACAAAAGTCTGGTTGTAAAATCAAATCCTTTTCTTCAAAATAATGTAAACGCTTTAAAAATAGGTAATATCATTAACGATCACCAAACTACAATACCCGAAAATAATACCAATAACAACCAAATTTTAGTTCAATCCAAAAACTTAAATTCTGAGCTAATAAACATAAATGATAATTTTAATAGTTACAATATTAATAAAAATACTAATTTAATTCCTTTAAATAATATACACTCCAATATAACAGCAGAAAATTCTAAAAATATTTCTCATGAAAATAATGGAGAAAGGATGGATATTACAACTGTGAATATAAACAATATTACTAATCAAAATAATAATTTAATAAATCCAAATAATTTTACCAAATTTAATAATTCAAATAATAATTATAATTTAAATCAAAATCCAAATAATCCAATAAACAAAAATAATGTAGACAATAATATTCAAAATTCAATTGTAAATCCCAACAACAATAGTAACCTCAATTTGAATACAAATTTTAACTTATCTAATAATTCAAATTTTGTAAATTCAAATTTATTAAATATTAAAAATAATCCTGTTCAAAACATAATTGGGAATAATATTCTTTCTCAAATTAATTTAGATAACACAAAATCATTGGCGAATTTAAATAATCCTTTTGTAATTGCCAAGCCTGGTAATAATACTGCATTATTAAATAATCCTTATTCAACTACTTCAAATAATTTTATAAATTCTTCTCTTGTTAATAATGGAAATTCTACAATTAATAATTTGAGTTCTAATACTAATTTAAATAATATTCATAATAATTCAAATTTATTAAATATCATAGATTCCAAGAAAGATTTCAATACTATTAACTCAAATAATTTTGCAAATAATAATAATAACCTCAATAATTTTAATTTAAATCAACAAATCGGAAATTTACAAAAAACAAACAATAATGAAACAAATAATTATTCTAACAATAGAAATATTTTGAATTGTGCTCCATCTAATTTTAAAAATCCATTTTTATCAATTTCAAGTGGAAATCAAACTAATAGTAATAATAGTAACTTAAATAACAATGTAAATTCTTTTATTCCGAAAGGTTCTACAAATGCTTTTATTGTAGATTCTTCAAAGAATAATTATCAACAAACTTCATTATTTAGTAATAATCCTCCGAATAGAAATAGAAGTTATTATACTAAAAATAATTAATTAAAATTAATTCTTGAAATTTTCTTTTATTAAGCTATTAAATTATATCTTAGATTAACTTTTATAAATTGGATAATTAAAATATTAATTTTTTTCAGAAAAACTCAATCTAAATAAAATATCTCATAATAATTAAAAAAATTTATTTTACTTTTCCAAAATAAAATTTATATTAAGGATAAGTTTTATATTAATATTTTTAATACGAATTATTTGCATATAAAGTTTCTTATTTTTTAGGTTTGAATTCCTGTTTTAAAATCTTGTTAGTGACATAATATTTCAAAAGATTTTGATTAAATATCGCATTTTTAATGGCATGAATATAATGCCCATATGAAAAGTTGTAATTCCCAAATTGTTTAATTGACTTTTTTGCATAATCATCAGCTTTTACTTTAAAGAAATGATTTCTTGGATTTAAATTTGTCTCAATTGGTCCAGGTGCTAAATAGGTGAAATCAATTATATTTTCATTTTCTTTTTCTAAACTCTCTGATAATCCTCGTAAATAACATTTAGTAGAATTATAAATTTGCAAATAAGGAGGATTAAAATTTACCAGATCCGATCCAACAAATACAATTAAAGATTTTTTTCTTCTTTTTTTCATTTGATCAATAATGAGTTTAGTTAAAAATGTTGTATTTACAATGTTTATATTTATCATTCTTTTAATTTCATCATCTGTCAATTGATTAAGGTAATTCAAATTTACAGTTCCAACATTATTTATTAAAATATTAATATCATAATTTTTTAGCTTTTTTATAAGTAAATCTTTATTTTCTTTTGAGAAATTTTCACTAAAATCATATTGAAAATATTCTATTTTGTTGGTAAACCCATTCATATTATTTTCATTCTCATTCTCTATTTCCTCAATTGTTGATTTTATTTTCAATTCATTTCTAGAAACTATAACAATATTATAGCCATTTTTAAATAGTTCCTTTGCGTAAGATTTTCCTAATCCTTCTGAAGCTCCAGTTATTAATATCCAACCATCTCCATATTCTTTTAAAAAGTTTTTTTTAACCGTAAAAAAATATTTTTTGATCCAGATAAAAGATTTAAAAGATTTACTGAATAATGTAATAGTACCAATCAATGCTAAAAAATTTAAAAACTTTTTATTTTCAATTTCATAATTCATAAATTATGTTTTATATAGATTTATTCATTGAGAAATATATTTTTGTATTTTATATGAAATTCCAAAAAAATTTTAAATTAAAAAAAAATTAGAAATTATTGATAAAGGAATCCAATTATTAAAACTATTTCAAATAAATAATTTTATTTATTTTAGTTGAATAATTTTATGAACGTTCGTTGATAAGTGTATCGAAAAGTTATAGCTAATTTCGAATTTTAAATTGCTTTAGTTAATTTTGCTTATTTTATTTTATAATATATTAAGAATATAATTTTTGAATTTTTTAAAATTATATTTTTTTTCATAGAAAAAAAAGAAAATGAAAATCATTATAAAATCTCTCAAAAAAGTACCTTATGAGGTTAAAATAGATTCCGAAGAAATTTCAGTAAAAGAATTAAAACAAGAAATCGAAAAGAAACACGGATTTGATGCAGAATGCATAAAAATTCTTTTTAAAGGATCAATGTTAGATGATAAAAAGTTAATAAAAGATTATAAAATCACTGAGGACGATTTTTTAACAATGATGAATTCAAAGGTCAAACCGCAAAATCTTAATATGATTAAGGAAAATAAAATTCCCGAAGAATCAAAGGTTAATAATTGTAGCAAGGATAATAAAAATTCTAATAACATTGAAAAAAATAATCAAATTAAGGATAATAATTCTAAACAAAAAAATTCACAAAGTCTAGTATCAGGAATAATTGAAACAATTAAATCAAATGATCAATCTCTTAAAAAAGAGCCAGAAAAAGATTATTCTTCAGAAATAAAACAACTAACTGAAATGGGTTTTGAGGAAGGAGAAGCAAAGAGAGCAATCAAATCAGCAAAAGGGAATATTGAACGTGCAGTTGATTATTTATATAATGGAATTCCAGAGAATGTAAATAATAATGGTCAAAATAATTCTAATATTACAAATCAATTAAATGAATTACAGAATTTGGGTATTCCTTTATATGAAGACTTTTTGGATCCTGAGGACGAAGAAGATGAAGATTATGAAGGAGAAATTCCATTGACTTTTGAAATTAACCCACAAATGCTTGATTCTTTGAATTTGAAGGATCCCAATTCATTAAAAATTATTGCATCTTTTGTAAAAGTTCTTATAAGTGAAGATGCTTCAAGTCTACAAAATTTGTTGGAAGACATAGAAGAAACAAATCCTGAAATCATTGAATTAATAAAAAAAAACGAAGATGAATTCAAACAATTAATTTCCGCACCTTTAAATGATAAAGACTTAGAACAATTCTTGCCTATGGCTAATAATCAGAATCTTAATCTTTTTGATCACCCAATAGAAGATATTAATAATAATCATGATTTTAATAATTTCAATGAAATTGAAAATAATAAAGAAAAAAATATTAATGAAGAAAAAAATAATAATTTTACATCTCAAAATGAAAATACCAATAAAAATATTGAAAATTTAAATATTGATTGTTTAAAAGATGAGGAGGATTCTAATATGATCGCGAATAAAAACGAACTTGAAATAAAAGATTTAAAAAATGCATTTAATGAAGAAGATAAAGAATCTATTGAACGATTGAAGAGTTTAGGTTTTAACCATGAGGAAGTATGTCAGGCATTTTTAGCATGTGAAAAAAATGAAATGGTTACTGCAAATTTTTTATTAGAAAATAAATTTAAGGATCCTGATTCTATGGATGTGGATGGTAAAATAATATAGAAATATAAAAATGAATATAATTAAGATTTTTGTTTTTTCATCTTAAAATCAAATATTTATTTTATTGTTTTTAATTTTAATTTAGATGATTCTAGTATTCATTATTCCAATAGCCATCATTCACATCATTCAAAATAATATTTTTGATTTGGGTAAATAAGAAATTATATCTTTAGATACACTACAGAAGAATATGTAAACATATTATTTATTATTTGTTTAATTTAGATTTAGATAGAATAAAAGAAAAATTTTTATACAAATAATTTGTTTTGCTAATTTACAAATAAAGCTTTCTAATTTTAAAAAATAATAAAATTTAAAAATAAAAAAATTTTTTTCAATTCTCTGTAAAAAAATCTTAAGATAAATCAATATCTGGAATATTTTTCTATGCATTCATTTATCACTCTTGACCATATACCAGACTCATAATCTTCAGTCTGTATAATTTTATATTAAATTAATTCAAATAGATTATAAAATTTAAAAAATACTTTAAATTTAAAGGTTCTATTCAAAGTCTTTAACTCAAAAACATTATGCTTTATAAATTTTGCTTCACAATTTTTTGAAAGATATATACTACCCTATTTTTGAAAATGTGTTCAAAAGAATAAATTCACAAATTTAACTTTATAGAATTTTTACCTTCACTTTATTTAAAATTGGATCTATATATTCAATTCTAGGAGTACTATCCAATACTATTTTTCTTGTATTATAATGAAACCAAGGAGACTTTTTCTTAAGAATCCCTTCTTTTATAATTTGGACTGTTTGATTTCTGGTCATTTTATAATTGAAATTTTTATCATTTGGATCAAAATTTAAAATTAAATCATTTTTTAAATTATCATTTGCTTCTTCTTTCTCATTTTTTGAGATTTCACAATCTTTAGAAGATAAATCTCTTTTTAGAGAAAATCTATTGAATTGATTAACTATATTTGAATCTCCTCTATTTAAAACCTCCAATCCTTGATTAAATAATTTATCAAAATCATCTGAATAATTCATTTCACTGTTGTTCTTTTTCATTTGATCTATTGGAAAAATTGTATTTTGATTTTTAATTTTTTTCTTATCATTGGATCTACTATATTTTCTATTATAATTAAGATCATTATAAGAGTCTAAATTATTTTTATATTCAATTTTGAAGTTTTTATTTTCTTTAAATTCAATAAGATCAATTGAGTTTTCATTGCTTTTTATATAAAAATTTTCATTATATTCATTTTCCTTTTTCCTCATATTTAAGTCTTTGATTTCTTTGTTATTTTCTTTAATATTAAGATTATAAGTAAGATCATTTTCCATTCTTTATTTTTAAAAATAAATTTAAAAATAAAGTTAAAATGATTTATTAAAGAAATTTTAAAAAAATATCAATAAAAAATTCATTAACTTTCAAATAAAAATAGAAAATAGAGTTTTTCATTATCATTTTTTATTAAAATATTTCTTAATATTAATTTAATTCCTTTTTAAGTTTATTTAATATTATTTAATATTATAATATAAAATGTTCGTATTGTTGAGGGTTTTCTAAATAGATTGGAATGGCTTCTATATCAAACAATTCGAATTTCTTATTAAACTTCTCGAAAAGATCATCTAATTTTTCCATAGATACTGTAAATATATTTTTATCTTGATAATCGTCTTTTTTTATATTCATAAAATTATTTTGGGTTTTTTTCATTACATTACTATCATCGAAAGATTCTCTATTTTTGAATTGATCTAAATTGATTAAATTATTATTTAAGTTATTTAAATTAATAATATTGCTGTTTGTTCTTTGTTTTTGATTATTGAAATTATTAAAATCATTTTTCATTCCAATATTGATGTTTCTTTGAGAATTAGATTGATCTTCTATTCTGATATTATTTTCGGAATTAGGTTTATGAATAAATCTTTGATCCTGATCAGCATTAATATTATTTTCTCTTTTTTTTTCCTTTCTATGTTCTTTGAGAAGTTCTTCCAATTCTCGATCGTTATTATAGACATCATTTAAAACATTTTTCATTTTTTCATTTTCTTCGGGTTGCTGCTTTTTATTTTCTATATTGATCATTTCCTTGATATTCAAGAAAATATTATTTTGATTTTGTTTAATATTGTTACCATTCATTACATTATTATTACTCTCTAATAGTGAAAAGTCAATTATTTCAAAATCCTTATATGACTTCATTAAAAATTCCGAGTGAAGGACTTCCATAATAGAAAATCTCTTATCAGCATCTTCCATCATCATTCCGTTCATAAGCCTAATACATTCCCAACTCAATTTTAAATTCTTTGGAATTGAAAAAATCCCATGATTAACTTTATTATATAAATCTTTATAATCTGCAGCATTGAAAGGTGGCTTTCCAATCAGCATATAAAACATAATGACTCCTATAGAGTAAATATCTGCTTTTTCATTATATCTTAGATTCTTCCTCCAGTTAGTGTCTGTTAAAGCATGTAATATATCTGGTGCCATGTTTAGGGGAGATCCAACAATACTTGTTAAAATATCTTTGTCATTTAGATAACTTGAAAAACCGAAATCGATAATCTTTATTTTTGCATTCATTATATTCATTTTTTTTTTGTCATCAATATTGTCAAAATGCATGAGAATATTTTCCAATTTTAAGTCTCTATGAATAATTCTCTTCTCATGAAGATAATGAATTGCATCTGCAATTTGTTTCATTAGATGAATTACGATTTCTTCCGTAAATGGTTTTTTAAAATGTTTTTGATATAAAGTTAAATTTTCGGTTATTGTGCCTCCATTAATGTATTCTGTTATTATATAAATATTGTTGTGGGAAGATTTAATATCAACTAATTCCATTATGTTTGGATGCTTTACTTCTCTCAAGATTTTAATTTCTTGGAAAAAATATTGACGAAGTTTTTCTGAAGTTATTTTTTGCTTATCTATCTTCTTTGTTGCATAAGTTGCTTTTGAATTAGCTTTCGTTGTCAAATAAACTTCTCCATATGAGCCTTCGCCAATTTTTGGTAGATTTAGAATATAATCATCAAGTATCATTTTTTTTATTATTTTTTTTTATTTTTATATGGAGTTAATTTTAAGATGAGAAATAATTAATATAAGGTTTATTGAATTTTTATTTAAGTTTAAATAATATTTTTTGTTCATCTTTCAATTATTAGATAAATATTTACAATAAAACAAATTTTATACAAAAAATAAATAAAAGTCAATTTTAATCAAATTTATATTTAAGTCTTTTCGTTAAAATATTAGATATGTTTGTTAAACCCTTTTCTTTAATTAAAGGCAGGACTATGGATTTTTATATATTATAAAAACTTAATGATAAAAATTTTAAATTTTAATCTTCGAAAAGGTGTTTATTTTATGATAATTTTAAATAAATCAGTCTTCGAGAAATTAAAAAAAAAATTTTATTAGAATAAAGTAAACCTATAAAGTGTTTAATTTTAATTCAGACTCCATACAAATACAATAACAATAAATCATTCAATAAATCAATAATTTCAATTTTGTTTAGCAAATGATTCTCTTGATTTTTTATCATATCTTTGATTTTCTTCCAAGTAAGATTTGGCTTCTTGAGCTAAGTCAAAATATCCATTTTTCAGTAGTAGTATATCTTCTCGATATATAGAATCAGAGGGCAAAGTATAATCCATTTTTTCCATTTGTAATAATTCTGTTTCTCCTTGCCTCCAATATTCTTTACTGTCTATTTTTATATATCTAGACCATTCACCTTCAATTTTGGCTAGTATGCAATCATTTGAATTAACTTTATAGAAATTCTTGGTTGAATCATGTGTTACATCTGATGCATTTGCAATAAATCCTCTATTTTTATCGGAAATTAATTTTAAATAAAGATCAAATAAGAATGAGATAAATTTTGGAATTATTTTGAAATTTAAAAATATTAATTAAATTAAAATGTTAATATTAAACAAAATAATAAACTTGATTATTACGAAAAATAATCTGGAAATGTCTTTTTTGAAGTGAACATTTTTCTAAAG
>Ga0194116_10006534_pt1 | contig 12389 bp, 12 predicted proteins | sample TA2MahsurfametaG_4_FD_148617 | JGI IMG/M metagenome (GOLD analysis project Ga0194116, IMG submission 148617) | Freshwater microbial communities from Lake Tanganyika, Tanzania - TA2015008 Mahale S9 surface | ecosystem: Environmental > Aquatic > Freshwater > Lake | place: Tanzania: Lake... | reverse complement strand
GATGGGGGATTGGGGATTGGGTATTGGGCCCAATCCCCAATCCCCAATCCCCAATCCCCAATCCCCAAAGAAAATGTAAAATTATTGAAATAAATAAATAGATTTTTATTATATTAATCACGAATTCTGTAGTTTTTATTCCAAAATTTCTAATTAAAATAAATTTCCTTATTTTATAAAATATTTTTATTAATTAATATGAAAATTTTATTTTAAACTTATTTTTTTTATTATAATTAAAATTCAGCAAAAGCATTTGAAATTTATTTATTAAATAAAAGTTCAAATGAAAATTAATGACGCAATTCTAATCAAAAGTACTAAATAAATAATCAAACAAACATAACTTTATTAAACTTACAGATGCACACGATAATTTTATTTCAAAAGAAGAAGCCATTCTTAAAAATGAATCCTCAGGGAATTCTTATATTATTAATGAGCCCTCTAAAATATGTTGTTTTCCGAATTATTTGATTGGAAATATTAAATGCACATATCTTATTAACAATGAAAAATTCATTGGAGAAGGAGTTGGGATGTTAATTGGTGAAGATATCATTTTAACTTCTGCACATAACTTAATTTTTAGTCAGTTAGAAGATGATAATATTATAAACTGCAAGCCTCATAAGATAACTTTTCATGTTTTATCAAATGGATTTTTTAAATTGATTGGGCCCATTAATTGTGAGGCTAACAATATAATATTTTCAGAATACTTTAAAGATTTTAAATTTGCCGAAAATAAAGAATTTGATAATTCAAATATTTCATCAACTAATCAAAATATGAATAAAACTTCCAACGTTCCTAGAAAAGGTTGTAATCAGAATTTTGCCATTGAAAATAAAAATTTAAAGAATGATAATCTAAATTTGAATAATATCATCTTAAATAATAATTTTAATGATGAATATAAAAGCAAAAGCTCTGATTATACTTCTCAAGAAAAATTAAAAAGAAAATTTAGTAAAAAATTAATTATAAGTAATATATCTGAAATTCCTTTGGAAGACGATTATGCAATAATTTTCACCGAACGTAAAATAGGAATTGAAATTACAAGCATTTTATGCGAAGATAAAACATACGACAATATAAAGGAAATTAATCAAGATACAAAAATATTTAAATTATTTGAAGAACATATTGACTTCCTTTCTGAATTGGAAAATTTAAATGAAACGAAATTTCAAAATTCTAAAATTTCCATGATTTCTGGCATAAAGTATAATAGCAATTTATTAGGACTTCCTCAATATGTTTATGGCTCTACTTTTAATGATTTCAACAGCAAATTCTCAAAAACGAAATTAGAAAAAACTAAAAAAAATTATAACAAAGAAAATACATCTTTTATAAGAGAAGAGAAGAAAGGTGAGTTTTCAACTAAATCAAACTTATCAAAATCACCGTTAATTGATGAATCTCCTACATTTACTTTGGATAATTTTTCTCACTTTAATGATTTAGATTCTTATAATATCACGTACAAAAAATTAAATTGGGAAAAAGAGCTTAGATATTGTTTATTAATTAATTATGATAAATTTCATGCTAAAAAAAATATTAGAAATAGTAAATTTGAAAATTTAAGAAAATTGAATGTTTTTAATAATGAGGAATTTTATTCAGAAGGTAAGACTGTCCAATGCGAAGCAAGAGGAAAGTTATGCTCCTTATTTTTTGAAAATTCTCAAAAATTTAGAAAGTCTAGTTGTGTTAAAAACAATTGTGAGTTGATTAATCCTCGCTATGAAGTAAGTAATGAAAATACAACACCTTATTTCAATCGACAAATAAATGATAAAGAAGAATATAACAATAATGAAAATTCTAATTTATCCATTTTGAAAAATCCAGATCACATAGAAAATCTGAGTTTTTTAAATTTGAATGAAAACAATTCTTTTAATAAAATTGACGAAAATAAAAATTCAAATACAGCTTTCAATTATGATTCGAAACAAATATCTTTTAATAAAATTTTTAAAGAGAATTTCGAAGAAATTTTAAAATGTTCATTTTCTCAAATTAATTTTAACGAAAGTAAAGAAGAGTTGGATAAAGAAGAGGTGATAAAAGAAGATCAAATTAGGTATTTAGCATCATTAGATGAGAAGTCTGCCTCTATTAGATTTTCTACAAATGATCCTAAACAGTCTCAGAAAGATTCCGTTTTGAATCTTTTTCTAAATAATTCAGATTTATCAAGAACTTATATTAAAGATCAAAAACAAAAAAATTATATTTTTGATTCCTCCAAAATAGGAGATAATACTCAACAAATAAATACTTTGCAAAGTAAATAGTTAAAATTAAATTTTTTTCTAATTTTTTGAATAATATATGTCTTCCTAATTTTTGTTCTTTTAATGATGCAATTAAAAGATTTAACAATTTCAGTTTTTTTTTAACCTCATTGAAAAAATTTAATGCTTTAAATATCCATATAGGCACGTGTAATTTTTATTAAATAATAAATTTTTTTTATATAAATTATAGTTGATTATATTAAAACTCATGTTTCAGAATATCTTCAAAGAGAATCAATAAAAAGCAACTCCTATAATAGAGAAAATTACAATAATTATCGCTCTATAGAATTAAATTATATGATTACATCTTATAAAGGTCAAAGCGGTTCTCCGATTTTTATCAGAATAAAAAATTCGAAATTAATAAAAATGAAAAAAGAAAATTTAATTAATTGTTTCAGTGATAAATATTCATATATTTTTCTGGGTTTGCATTCAAGAAGTCCAGAAAATTTCGAACCTATAATAAAGAATAAATCACATCTTGGTTTATCGAAGATAATTGAAGAAGAAAATAAAATACAAAATTCAACTCATATGAATACAAATAAAAATATTCAAAATATCAATAAAACAATAAATATTAATATAAATGTAAATGAAGACTTAAATGACTTGAAAATCAAAATTGATTTGAAATCCCTTATAGAAAAGCATGGAGTTTCAGTTATAAATGAATTAAAAAACATTCAAGATAACTCATTATTTTTAAATAATTCGGATTACAAACAAATTAAAAAACAATCAGCAATAAAAGAATTTTTAACAAAGAACAATTATAGTCTTTATAATGTGGGCTTAAAAATAAATAGGAATATTTTCAATAAAATCAAGGAGTCAATTATACTTTCAAGGAATTTAAGGAATTCTAATAAAGAATTAAATTTAAATTATAACATGGAGCATAAAAATATCGATTCTAATCTACCACAACATAATGATTCGAAAAATTACCTTGAAACAAAAAGCATTTTATGTTCAAATCTCTATCCTTCATACAAGGATAGAAATTATATTTTAGTAAATTTGTATATTCACGATGAGTTTGTAGTAAAAGGAATTTTCAATATAACATCTGGAATGAGTATTTTATTTAAGATTGCAGCAAAATATCTCGAAGTGGATATAAAATTTATATTATTAAATAGGAAAAATGAAAATATAGATTTTGAAAATTGCAAAGACGAATTTATTTTGAATATCTATGATAAATCCCGAAAGGAAAATTTAGGAAAAAAAGAGAACAAATACAAAGCAAGTGAAATTTTTAGAGAAGTAATTAATGCGAAATTCACTATAAATATTGAAAAGTACTCGGACTTGTTAAAAGAAAAATTAATTTCTAAATTAACTGATAATATTAAGAGCTTTGATAGAAATCAAATTTATGAAAATTCCGAAAATAGCAGTTTGAAGGTAGTTATTAAATATATTTTTAATGAAATTCAAACATTTTTTGAAAAATCACAGACAATATATGGTTTATTATTCGATGCAATCAAACGAAAAATTATAGAGTCTCCACAATAATTTTGACATAATTTAGTATAATTTATTTTTAAAGATGTGATTTTCATGTGGTTCAACATGGCTTTTAATTTAAAGATTTGTTTGAATTAAAATTTATACTTGTGTATATATAATCGAAAGATCAAATTTGCAGTTCGTCAATAAATTATACATATAAGATCCTAAAATTTCTTTGTAAAGGTTTAAATCGTTAAAATTCTCATAATTTAAGTTTATGTTGTTTCAGAAATTTTTAATTAAGATATAATTATTTGTTTTTATTTGAAAATTTATTATTACTAATTTAAATATATACTTTATTTGAATAAAATATAAAGATTAAATTATTAAAGTTAAAACTTGAATATATTCGATTTTAATACCGTTTTTTAATTAAGTTATGAATTAGATAATGTTATAAAAAACTACAAATTATTAATCCTAAATGGATAATAAAGGAAAAATTATTTAATGTGAAATAAACTTTATACAATATATTTGAAACTTGTGTTTATGAGTTTAAACCTAAGTTTGTGTTATAGTCAATTTTATTTTTATTTATACAATCTTTATTATTAGGTTCATTTATTATATCTACATTATTTTGAATATTCGATTGCAAGTTGTTGTTAGTGTCTTTATTTGTTAATTTAATAATTTCATGATTTTTATTTAACTGATTATAATTGTCTTGTAATAATCTTTCATTTTCTAAATTACCTTGAACTTCAAAATTTACATTTATTTGATTTGCTGTTAAATAATTACTTGGGTATTGGTGTAATACATCAATATTTGAATTTTCTGAAAAATTTTTAATAATTTCTTTATTATTTATTTCATTATTATTATTTAGATTCAAAACAGTATCTTGATTAAAATTATTTTCTTTATGATGAATAATAACATTATTATTTTGAGCATTTTCGTTATTGTTTCTATTATCATTGGAATTAATATTTGGATTATTAGTATTACTGTTGGTATTTGAATTTGAATCGATATTAATTTGGTTGCTCTGACTATTGTGATTATTATTGTTATTATTTTGATTATTAGCAGTATTATGTCCATTATATGATCTAACTCGACCTTGATGTGTTCTTGAAACTACTACCCAGAAAAAGTTTCCCAATGTACGAGATCCAGTTTCTCGTTTTAAAATAGAATCTAATAGAAAATTTGTAGATTCGAAAAATTCAACTAACATTGTTAAAAAAACACTTATCAAAAAACAACCAATAATTGTAATTGAGTTAGAAACTGAGACTTCTTTCACATTAAAATTGTTTTTATCACAAACATAAACCATTTCTTCCCAATTGTATATTCCTATAAGGCTAAGTGCTGCCATAAGAGGTCCAAATAAGAAGTAATTAATTTGTAGATAAGTAATTACAAATTTTGTAATAAAAAAATGTTCAGCCGCTAATAAAAATAAAGTCAAAGAAAAAGCAGAAAAAGCTGCTGTAAACGAATATATTGAAAAAACAGTTTTTGAAATCAATTCATATTTTATGCATTTTTCAAATATAGGGACTATAACCATAAAACCGTATTGCCAATTATAAATTATGTGTAATAACTCCAAACCATCAATTACAACTAATAATCCTGAAACTGAGAGCAAAATATACAGAGTAAAATCTGAAGTGTTATTTTCCTCCATTTTTATAAATTTCGATTATGAGTTTAACTCAAATTTTTGTTATAATAAAAGATTATTTAATTATAAGAAATATTTTATATTCCTTTTTAAATTCAAAATATTATCTATAGCCTTTTAGGTTAAAATCTTTTCGAATAGAAGTAAAATAATATTTATAAAAATTTAATAATTTAAAAAAATAATTTATATTATTAAAAGATTGATGTTTTCATAAGTTTATTATTTAAATGAATAGGATTTAAAATAAAACTATGAATTCTATCAAATTAGTAATTTAACTTTTTTTAAATATTCTTTGTAAAATTTATTTTGAATAAAAAATGCAAAATTTAGTTTAAAAGAAAAATTATCGTTCTTCTTATTCAACGAGTTTTTCAACAAATTTTTTTTAAATACAATTATTCGAGTATTAGAATTTTCATCAAAAAGAGAAAATTCATTCTTTGCTTTAATAATTTTTATTTAAATTCTAGTTTTATAGATATAATTAAACTACCATATCCATAAATTTCAATTTTATAAAAAGATAAATTTGATCTGTTTTTTTACTTTTGAACATTTGTATTATTGTTTGACTCTAATTCAGTCTCAAATGATTTAATGATCTTATTCTGCTCTTCTAAAATTTTTGCCTTGTCTTCTTCAGTAGGAGCGAATCTTATTATTTTATTACATTCTTTTATCAAGTCAGTTTTATTGATTCTACCTCTTTGCATAAATGCCTTTTCTATTCCCTAAATTTTATTTACTATAAGAATTAAAATTTACAGATAATTCTTTCTCGGTAAGATATATATATTTTCCCCTATCATCAATTATTCCACATATTCTACCTTGAGACTCTAAATGATTTAATTTCTCTACTAATTCATTTGGCTGAATTTTGAATTGGCCTGATAAATCTTCCAATGAAACAACTTTTCGCAATTTGATATAATTAATAAAATCATTGATCAAGTTTTCAGACTCGAGTTCTTGGACTTCTTCTCCTTCTTCTTGTACTGCGAAACAATCCTTCCACTTATTGTATTCTTCTTCTTCTTTTTTTTTCAAGTCTTCACGTATTTTATTTACAAATTCTTCCTCTTTTAAACGTTCTTCTTCTTTTTTACGTTCTCTCTCTTCTAGTTCTTTTTCTTTTTCTAGTTTCCTTTGTTCTCGCATTTCCAATAGATTTTTATTATATTCTCTAGCTTCTTCTTTGGCTTTTTTCTTTTCCATTTTATATTGATCCTTTTTGGAGTACTTTTTGTTTGCTAGATAAAATTAAACTTTAAGTAATAAACAAAATTCCTTATTAGAAATTTTATTTTAAGTAATTTGAACATAACAAACAATAAATTTCTAGGTTTTCCTAAAAAATTCTTTGAAATAATTATTTTTTAGATTTTCCAAAATTTTTAATTCGAATACTTACGATCTACATCTGTAGTTGACATTGTCGCTACAGTTTGATTTAAATTTTCATTTCCTCTATTTCTTGTAATGTTTCTTTGATTACTATTTGTATTTTGAGTTATAAGTCTATCTTCTTCTCCAGTTGTTTCAAGTGTATTCGTCAATGTATTATAATTATCTCCTCCAGTTGAATTTTTTGCAAGTTTATTTATCAATAACGATAATCCAATTATAATACCGAATATTACAACAGCTAAGATTATTAGAGTCAACATTTTTATGTTTTAATAATCAATAAAGTAAAATTCTTAAGAAATTCAATTTTAATACTTTAAAATTAATAGCATTATTTAAATATTGATAATTTTATTCTAATCTAATTTAAGTTGTAAATTAATGAGCTTTTGAAAAGCTAACAAATCTTATATCAATAAAATTTAACAATTTTATTTTCCATCTTATTGATTGAGAATATGAAAATTTAATAAACCCAATAACTCCTTTGATGAAAGAAGAAGTTAAATTTTAATAAAAACAAAAATTGAAATTTATTTTCATTTAATAAAGCTTTATAATTGTTTAATTTCAACTCTCAATCTTTGTCAAATTATATAATTTTTTTAAAATTTGATTGAATTTTTATAAATTAAGAAAAATTTACATATTAAATTATCAATAATAGGATTTTGGAATTTTTAAAATTCTTAAATATTTTAAAAATTAATATATTTTTGTTATCCTTTTAGTAATAGTATTTTATATTTTATTGAGAAATAACCATTTTCAAAATTCTCAAAAAAAACTTGCATGTGATTTACAACTATTTTAAGAAAAGTTGAAGTTTTATATTAGGTAATCTGAAGATTTTTATTCGTTGTTATAATTTTTTTGTTAAAAAAAATAAATTATTTTTAAATAAATTATGAAAGGAGGGTTAGAAGGAATACGAGTAGCTGTAAGAGTTCGACCTTATATGAAACATGAATTAGGTAGAGGAAATGTTATTTTTATCGAACCCAATAATGAAACAAAAATTAAAGTCGGAAAAGACAATAATTATTATGAAGGGACTTATGATAAAGTTTTCGGTTTTTATTCCAGACAAACAGAAATTTTCGAATTTGTGAAGCCATTAATAGATGATGTCTTAGAAGGAATTAATTGTACTGTTTTTAGCTATGGACAGACAGGTAGTGGCAAAACCTTTACAATGTTCGGAGCGGATTGGACCTTTAATGAAAGGTGCTTTAAAATCGAATATTTTTCTATTTGAAAATAATGAAAATTTCTATAACAATTGATTATAAAAAATTAAGATTTTTACAATGTCTTAAAATGATTCTATGAATATATTTTTATCATGATTTATTCTTAGGGATTCAGTTAACAATATCTCAAATATATCTGTACTCCAAAGTTCTTTAAATCCAATTGACTTTATAAATAAAGGGTAAGCTTTGAATATAAATATATAGAAAAGACTTTATTTTGGATATTTTTTCCGAAGATAACGGTGTTATTCCAAGAATGATTCAAAATGTTTTTACAGAAATAGAAACACAAGATAAGAAAATGAATGTTTATTGCAGTTTTTTACAAATTTATAATGAAAAAATATATGATCTATTGAAAGATGAAGTAAAATTTTAAAATAAATAGGATTTTACAAAACAAGGGAAAGAAAAATCTTTGAATATCCGTGAAGACAAAATTAGTGGAATATATGTTGAAGGATTAACTGAATATATAGTTGAAAATGTTTTTGATTGTGTGAATTTATTGAAAAAAGGAGAAAAATTGAGGAAAACTGGATATACAAAGAAAAACGAAATGTCAAGCCGCTCTCATACAATTTTCGTCCTTTTATTCGAAAGCGGTAAAGTTCATAAAAACGGGACTGTCAAAGTAGAATTAAAATCTAACTTTTTCCAATAAATATTTTTCTAATTAATTAAAATATTAATCTTTTTTAGAGATCTAAATTACATCTATGTGATCTTGCTGGTTCTGAAAAATATGATAAACAAGATAGTCATAAATCAGTACATTTTAATGAAATGGTCAATATAAATTTGTCGTTAGGAACTTTAGGAAAAGTCATTAGTTCTCTCGCGCAAAAGCAGGGTCATACTCCATATAGAGACTCAAAATTAACTAGATTGCTCCAAGATTCCTTAGGAGGAAATACAAAAACATGCTTTATTACAACAATTTCTCCTTCGATGTAAATAAAACATATTTTATATATTTTTTACAAATTAAAAGCTCTTTAATCTTTTGATTTAAATCTTTTTAAAATTTTATTATTTTAATTTATAAAATTTAATTAAGAGATAATTACGATGAATCTTTATCAACTTTAAAATTCGCTGACAGAGCTAAAAGCGTATTTTCAAAAATCAAACCAAATGAAATTCTTGCAGGAGATCAAGACTTAATAAAAAAGCTAACAGATGAAATAATTAATTTAAAGGAAATATTGTCAATTAGAAAAAAACGTGGCAATTTTGGAGAAGTAGAAAATCAGTTTATTAAGTTAAAAGAAGAAAATGAAAAGTTGAAGCAAGCTCAATTAAACTCTGATGATGTTGAAAAATTAATTTACGAAAATCGGGTATTAAAATTAGAATTGCAAAAACTCAAATCCAAAAGTGATTTTTTTCTAGATCCAAAACTTTTCGATGGAAACAGCAGCAATATTAATGTTACTGGTACAGTTCAGGGTAATTATAATGATGAAATTGGTGCAAATGAGCAAAATAGTCAAAATATTGAAAGCTCTAAAAATCTAAATGCGAATTATTCTGAAAAGGAAATTCTCAATATTGATTTTCCTAAAGAACCTTCTATGGGAATCAATAGTATAAATAATACTGAAAAAAAAAATAATTCTGTCAATTTAGAAAACAATATAAACATGAATAATAATATAAAAAATATTATAGGTAATAGTTCTTTTAGTAGTGCTAAAAAAAGCAATAGCAATAGAAACCATAACGGTATTAATTATCATAAATACGGAAATTCCGAAGTTTATAATAATAATAGTAATTTAAACGATATTATAAATAATCTCATGCAAAATAATAATTTGGATTTAATATCTGAAAATTCTACAAAAAAAAATCAGCTTTCATCCAAAGATACAAATGAGAATAATTTATCATTGAAAAAATCCAATGGATATAGTAGCCTGTTCAAAGCAGGTGAGAGTTTAGTCAGTGGGCAATTTTCAGCTATTAATAATAGTATAGTCGCACAAAAGAAAAACAGATCTCCAGATGTAATTGCACTTCGACAAGTCAATGATAGATTAAAATATTTAGAAAGCTTGGAAAAGGAATCAAGCAATTTTCTCAATAAGCAAAGAGAAAAAATAAAAAATGAGAAATTAAAAAAAGAAGAGGAAATTAAGAAGAAAATCGAAGATGTAAACAATTACATTAATATATCTAAAAGCTTCTTATTTATCAATTAAAAGATTTTATTAAAATTTAATTTTTTGTTTGAAATTATTAATACTAAATTTTCTTTTAGAAAAAGAAAGATTTGGCAAGAATAGATAATCATATAAAAAAATTAGATTATTTGTATAAAGATCCAAATAACGCAAATATTTATAGTAATTATTTATTAGAGAAAATAAACATAGACAAAAAAGACAAAGAGAAAATGAATATCAATGTATAAAAAATTAACCTAAAAAGTTATTTCATAACAGTTTTATTTAAATTAAACTTTAAAAAATCCTTATAATTATTTATTTTCAAATTTATTTTTCGTTTCAAATTAAAATAGTATGATATTTAAATTATTCAAACTTTCATCAATTTAATGGGTTTAATTACATATACTTTTTATTTTCGAAAACATAATATCTGGAATTTTCAATACCTAAAATGAAATAGTTAGGTGTTAATAGATTTATCAAAAGAATTAATATAATAATGTTTATTATTTTTATTATTATGGACATCATTTTCATAAAAGAAAATTATTATCTTTTACAGATTTTATAAAATAAAGTTATGTTAAAACTCAAGAAAATTTTTTTTTCAATTTTAGAGAAGAAAAAAATATTTGGTTGATATTTTAAAAAAATTTTTCCTTAAAAATTATCAATTATAAACGAGTAATTAATAAATCTTATTGCATTTTTAATTATACAGTATTTTGTTAATTTAAATTTATTATTATATTTATTTAAAAATATAACATGAATAGTTAATTATTTAACTTCACATTGATAATTATGTTTTTATTGAATAAATATTATTATTTTCTTTAAAATTTATGATAATTTGGGAAAGTCTAAAATATTCATTAAAAAATATTATTAAATTTTCAGAAGAATTTAAACATATCGGCCAGGATTTATAAATATAAATGCCAATTTATATTTTTTATTAATTATATTTTTTTTAATAATTATAATTAAACTATTAATTCTTTTTTAGTATTTAAGATTTTTAAATATTTTTTTTTATAAAAAATGACGAAATACATTTCTAACTATAAAAATGAAGTTTATTATAATCAAATTTCCAATCAGGTTTTTGAAGAGAATTTATGTTCTTTAAAAAGCCTTATAGATGAAGAGGTAAGTTTTATAGGAAGTCAAGAGGCAAATCCAATTGCTTTTCAAGGACCCAATATCAATGATTACAATTTGGAAAATATCGATCAGATTTTAGATAATATTATCAGCATGGATAATCAGTTGAAGAATAAAAACTTACTGAAAGAGTACGATTTTGCTAGTAGTTTCGTTGCAAAATACTCCAAAAAATAAAAAAAAACAGTTAAAAAAATTATGATTGACATCATAAATTTTATAACTTATTCTTATTGTAAATACTAATAATGATCAAGATTCTAAAAATTAAAAGTAAAGAAATAGATTTCTTTTAAAAACTGAAAGATGCTAGTATTAAACATTGTATGAAAAAGCTTTCCTTTAAAAAAAGCTTAGGAATCCTTTTTAGTAATAAAATTTAATTTATGCTTTGTATTTAAAATAAGTTTGTTTAATGGATATTTATAACTATTTAAGTTTATTAATTATTTTTTAAAACAAACTTCGTTCTAAATTGCGTCTGTGTATTTTTTTCATTTTAATAAATCCCAAGTAAATTGTTTCTATTTTTGAAATTTAAAGGAGATTTTGTTTCTTTCTTAGAGTAAGTTATTTGGGGTCTTTAAAACTTATTTTGTTTCAAAATATCTCAAATGATTAAAATAAAGATGAAAAACGTTTTTTTTTAATCAATATTTTAAAAATAAATAATTTTCGGCTTTAAATAATTAATAAAAATTATATTTTAAATTTAAAACTAAAATTTAAATTTTAAATTTTACAAATTTATTTTTTTGTTAAATGAATTTCAAACAATTAATAATTAAACCTTTAAACAAAGTCAGTCTCTGTTAAATGATTAAATTTGAGAATTAGTCAATGGGGATTGGGGATTGGAGATTGGGGATTGGGGATT
>Ga0194116_10006533_pt1 | contig 12390 bp, 8 predicted proteins | sample TA2MahsurfametaG_4_FD_148617 | JGI IMG/M metagenome (GOLD analysis project Ga0194116, IMG submission 148617) | Freshwater microbial communities from Lake Tanganyika, Tanzania - TA2015008 Mahale S9 surface | ecosystem: Environmental > Aquatic > Freshwater > Lake | place: Tanzania: Lake Tanganyika... | reverse complement strand
TTTGATATCACATGCAAGGTAAGCCGAGATTCTGCCATTTTTCTCGATCCCATGCAGAGCGCTATCAAAAACGGTCGAATAAACAGTGCGCTCAAATCAGCCCGCTTCAACGAGATAACCAAACGGCAAGTGCGCCGCTTGTCGCCGCTGATTCCGATCGATTCACCAGCAACTCTTGATGAAAATTGCGATGAGCATTCGCCAGCACATGATGTTGTTGCTGCTATGGGTGGTAGGTAGTGCTACCGCCATGCCGCTGCAACCACTCGCTGACCATCCCGGAAAGATACGGGTACCCGGAGTGCGCGGCAAGGTCTGGTATGTGCCCTCTACGGTCAGCACGATTAAATGGGGTTATCTACCGAATCAGTCAGATGCCCCGGTTTTGCGTGTGCCTTCTGGCGCCACCGTGGTGTTCGATACGCTATCGCATGAAGGCTTGTTGGAAGACCAAGGCCGAGACGCGCTGAAGTATTTCTCTTCCAAAGGCGTTCCAGCCAATAGGGTGCTGAACGACGCAATAGCGATTACGCGTTCATCACTACCGCATGATTTTGTCAAAGATGGCCCGCATATTATTACCGGCCCTGTTGCGATTGATGGCGCGCAACCAGGTGACGTATTGAAAGTAGAGATTTTGGCGGTAACGCCGCGCGTACCCTACGGCATTATCAGTAATCGCCACGGCAAAGGCGCGCTACCGGGCGAAATGCCCGAGGGCCCGCCGCCCGAGGCGGATGCCAGTGCAGCGCAACCCGAGAAATATCGCAATGTTTCTGTGTTCACGCCAATACGCCCGTTAAATCAAAAAAACGCAAAGCGCGAGTGGGTGGGCGTCTTGCAAAATACCCGCGGTGATGCGGTGATTTTTCCGACTGCGCCGTTTATGGGTGTGATGGGCGTGGCAGCCGCCACTGATGAACCAGTGCACTCGGTACCGCCCGGTGTGTATGGCGGCAATATGGATGTTAAAGACCTGGGTGCGGGCACGACAGTGTACTTACCGGTGTTTGTTGAGGGTGCGAATTTTTATACCGGTGATCCGCACATGGTGCAGGCCAATGGCGAAGTGGCGCTTACGGCGCTAGAGCATTCGATGCGTGCGACGTTTCGTTTCACGCTTCTGAAGCAAGGTGACGCGCGTATTCCATCGGCGTCGGGGTCATTACAGAAACCGTTCGGTGAAACCAAGGATTACTGGATTGCGATTGGATTAAATCCCGACCTCGACGAAGCCATGAAAGATGCAGTGCGTGAGGCGCTGCGGTTCTTGACTGAAAAACTCGGTATGGATCGCGCCATCGCCTACGCCTATTTATCAGCCGCGACAGATTTCAATGTGTCACAAGTGGTCGACCGCACCAAAGGTATTCACGCGCTGATCCGCAAGCGCGATTTTTCAAAAGTTAAAAAAACAGCGTTGCACTAACGCGCTATTTGCAAGTTTCAATTAAAGGAGATGTTATGGATATTCACGAGTACCAGGCCAAGTCGCTGCTTTCCGGCTTTGGCGTTAGTGTGCCGCCCGGCGGCGTTGCCTACAGCTCTGACCAGGCAGTGTATGTGGCGACCGAATTAGGTGGCGCGCACTGGGCAGTCAAAGCACAAATTCATTCAGGCGGTCGTGGTAAAGCCGGTGGTATCAAACTGTGCCGCACGTACCACGAGGTGGCTGCCGCCGCACAAGCTTTGCTGGGCACGCGCTTGGTTACTAACCAAACCGGACCAGAGGGCAAGGTGGTGCATCGTCTGTACGTAGAAAAGGCCACACCGTTTCAGCGCGAGTTGTATCTGGGATTTGTACTCGATCGCAAGAGCGAGCGGATTCGTGTGATTGCCTCGATCGAAGGCGGTATGGAGATTGAGGAAATCGCGAAAGAAAGACCCGAATCTATCTTGCAGGTAGAGGTCGAGCCGGCGGTGGGTATGCAGCCGTTTCAGGCGCGCCAACTGGCGTTTGGTCTTGGACTGAATCTAAAGCAAGTATCACAGGCAGTCACTGTAATTTTGGGTTGTTATCGTGCGTTTCGCGATCTTGATGCCACTATGGTCGAGATCAACCCATTGGTCGTTACCAAAGACGATCAAGTGATCGCCCTCGACGCAAAAATGTCGTTTGACGATAACGCGCTGTTCCGTCGCCCGCAGGTGACTGAGATGCGCGATCCCGCCGAAGAAGATCCGCGCGAAGCGCGCGCTGCCGAGTTTGGTTTGAACTATGTCGGCCTCGAGGGCGACATCGGATGCATCATCAACGGCGCGGGTCTGGCGATGGCCACCATGGATAACATCAAATACTGCGGCGGTGAGCCCGCTAACTTCCTTGACGTGGGTGGCGGTGCATCACCCGAGCGCGTGGCAGCGGCGTTCAATCTGGTGCTGACTGATCAAAACGTGAAATGCATTCTGGTGAATATTTTTGCCGGTATTAATCGGTGTGATTGGGTAGCGCAGGGCGTCGTACAAGCAGCAAAAGATTTACGTGTGCCTCTAGTGGTGCGTTTGGCGGGTACTAATGTTGAAGAGGGACAGAAAATCATTCGTGAATGCGGCTTACCGATTGTGACCGCTGATTCGCTGATGGAAGCCTGTGAGAAATCGGTCAAGCTCGCCCGCGGCGAGCAGGTCGCGTGATCCTGCTAACGATGGGAGATTGAGTATATGAGTATTTTGATCGACGAAAAAACACCCGTGATCGTGCAAGGCTTCACCGGTGATAAGGCGACTTTTCACGCCAATGAAATGATTCACTACGGTACCAACGTGGTCGGTGGCGTGACACCGGGTAAGGGCGGCAAGGTGCATCTTGATCGACCGGTATTCAACACGGTGCAGCAAGCTGTTGAGGCGACCGGGGCGCGCGCCAGTCTGGCATTTGTGCCGCCGCCGTACGCCGCTGACGCATTAATGGAAGCCGCTGATGCTGGGCTTGACCTGGTATGCATCATTACCGATGGCATTCCTGCGCAGGACATGATGCGCGTAAAGCGCTACCTGCTTCGCTACCCGAAAGAAAAACGCACCACCATCGTTGGGCCGAATTGCGCCGGCATTATCAGCGCCGGCAAAGCCATGTTGGGCATTATGCCGGGGCATATTTATATCCGCGGCAACGTCGGTATTGTCTCGCGCTCGGGCACGCTGGGTTATGAAGCAGCGGCGCAAATGAAAGCGCTCGGCATTGGCGTGACTACCAGTGTAGGTATTGGCGGTGACCCGATTAATGGCAGCTCCTTTCTTGATCATATGGCACGGTTTCAGAATGACCCGGAAACCGAAGTCGTGGTGATGATCGGTGAGATTGGTGGCCCGCAGGAAGCCGAGGCCTCTAAATGGATTAAAGAAAACATGACCAAGCCAGTGGTCGGGTATGTCGCGGGCCTGGCGGCACCCAAAGGGCGCCGCATGGGTCATGCCGGCGCGATTATTTCAGGTGAGGGCGATACCGCGCTTGAAAAATCCGAAATCATGACGTCCTATGGGTTGCTGGTTTCGCCGAGTGCATCCGAGCTTGGCGTCACCGTTAAAAAAGCCCTGGCCAGTATTGGAAAATAAGTGAGCCTAACGTGAACGATATGGTGACCCCCGGCATCGCGGATTCCGTGGAGCTTTCTCCGTTGGCGAGCGACGGATTCTCACGCGCGACCTTGTTGCGCGAGTTATATCTGTCTGTGTTCCAGCGGCTGCAGCCGGATTTGATTCCTTTGATCGAAGGGAACCTCTCGTTCGCGGGTATTCACCCGACGCTACTCACCAAAGCGCTGCGCGCACAGGGAATATGGTTTCAGCTGCTGGCAATTGCTGAGCAAAATCGTGACATGCGTAATCGTCGCTTTACCGAAACCGATCAAGGCCTCGATAGCGTCAAAGGCAGCTTCGCGCATACATTCAAGCAGCTCAGCGATCAGGGTATCAAGCCCGATCAAGTACAACATGCGCTGAACGAGCTGCGCATACGTCCCACCATTACTGCGCACCCGACCGAAGCCAAGCGCGTGACGGTACTGGAATGCTACCGCCGTATTTATCTCAAGCTACACGAGCTCGAATCCAGTCACTGGACGCCGCGCGAGCGTGAGCAGTTGCAGCATGCAATTTGTACCGAGATTGAGCTGCTATGGCTGACCGGTGAGCTCAAACTGGAAAAGCCGACGGTCGAGCAAGAGGTCGCTTGGAGCTTGTACTTCTTCCAAGAGAATCTGTTTGATGTGGTACCGCAGGTGATGGCAAAGCTCGAGACCGAGTTTCGTCGTCATTTTCCCGGCTATGAGTTTCAGGCGCCGGCGCTGATTGGCTTTGGTTCATGGGTTGGCGGCGATCGTGACGGTAACCCGTATGTCACCAGCGAGGTCACCCGCCGCACACTGTGGGAGACCCGCGAAGCGGTACTCAGGCGATACATCGATCGTGTATCAACACTGATCAAGTTATTGAGTATTTCCGAACGCGCGCTAATTATCCCCGACCCGTTTGTGCGTTATGTCGCCGAGTGTCTGGATCGATTACCCTCAGCGCGTCATTTGGCAGAGCGTAATCCCGGTGAGGTATTTCGCCAGTTTTTAGGCTATATCCGGCTCAAGCTCGTCACAACACTGGAAGATTCGGCGAACCGCGCGTTGCCTGATTCCGACTCGGGGTATCGCACTGCCGATGCGCTGATTCAAGATCTGGAGATCATGAACACCGCCCTGCGTGACACCGGTGCGGCCAGTATCGCTGACTCGTTGCTGCTACCTTTCTTGCGCGAGGTCGGTATCTTCAGATTCTCGACAGTGCGTCTTGATATTCGCGAGAATACGATTCGTATTAACCAGACGCTGGCAGAGCTTTATCGTCGCAGCCACGGTAATGACGTGCCGGCGACCGATTCGGAGCCATGGAAGCGTTGGATTTTGTCTGAGCTGTCGACCCCGCGTCAAATCACACGCAATGATGCCGATCTGTCGGCTGAGGCGCGCGAGACACTCGACACTTTCCGCGTGATTGCCGAATTACGTCAGACCATTGATCGCGAAGCATTTGGTGCCTTGATTTTATCGATGACCCACAGCGCCGCCGATGTACTTGGCGTTTACCTGCTCGCTAAAGAGGCTGGCCTTTACGCAGACAGCGCAGGTATGGAAGGCTGCACGCTGCCCGTGGTACCGCTACTAGAGACTATTCCGGATTTGCGTCGTGCGCCGACGATTTTGCGCGAACTGCTCTCGGTACCGGTAGTGCAGCGTAGTCTCGCACGACAACGCAAGGTGCAAGAGGTGATGGTCGGTTACTCCGACTCGAATAAGGACGGTGGCTATTTCGCGGCCAACTGGGAGCTGGCCAAGGCGCAGCGACAAATGGTGCGGGTGGGTCAAGAGTTCGGTGTTTCGATTAGTTTCTTTCATGGCCGTGGTGGCTCGGTAAGCCGTGGTGGTGTGCCGACCAGCCGTGCGATTGAGGCGACGCCCGCTGGCACCATACGTGGCATGTTTCGCCTCACCGAACAGGGCGAAACTGTATCGCTCAAATATGCCAACCGTGGCACCGCGCTGTTCCAGACCGAGCTGCTTGGCGCGTCAGTGCTCAGCCATGTACTGCTGTCGCAGCGCGAGGCCGACAAGCTACCCTTGCATGAGTACGAAGAGGCGATGGAGGCCTTGTCGGGGACTTCGTGGACTGCCTACCGCAAGCTGATGGAACGCCCCGATATGCTGGCTTACTTGCAGGGCTCGTCGCCGCTGGAAGAGTTATCGATGCTGAATATCGGTTCGCGGCCGGCACGACGGACGCAGGCACAAACGCTCGCTGATCTGCGCGCGATTCCTTGGGTGTTTGCCTGGACACAGAACCGCCACATGGTAACCAATTGGTACGGTATCGGCTCCGGGATGCAGGCCTTTCTCGATGTGCGCGCTGAGCGCGGGCTCGAGCTATTGCAACGCATGTTCCGGGAATATCCGCTGTTTCGGATCGTGATGGACGAGGTCGAGCGCGCGCTGTGCCAAGTTGATCTGGATATTGCTCGTGAATACGCTAATCTGGTGCCAGATCAGCGCACCCGAGAAGAAATTTTTGAACAGATTGTGCAGGAGTACCACCGCACGATCGACATGCTGAAACTGGTGTCGGGCGAGGCGGCACTGGGTGAGCGCTTCCCGCAATTCACGCGACGGCTCTCGCGTCGGCTTGAAACACTCAACCGCGTCAGCCGCGAGCAGGTGCAGCTCCTCAGGCAGTTGCGCGAGGCCCAAGGCGGCAACGACGTTCGCGACGCGCTGCTTACATCCATTAACTGCGCTGCTGCCGGGCTCGGTTGGACAGGTTAATTCATTCCAGGAGGTTTTATGAGTTTCACGATGATTGAGCAGGCTACTGCTCGTCTGCATCGCTCTGAACTAGCAGTGCCAGGGTCCAACCCGGCTATGTTTGAAAAAGCCGCCAATTCGGCGGCGGATATTGTTTTTCTGGATGTAGAAGATGCGGTTGCGCCAGACGATAAAGCGCAGGCCCGTAAAAATATTATTCAAGGCTTGAATGATATTGATTGGGGTCACAAGACCATGATGGTGCGTATCAACGGTCTGGATACGCACTACATGTACCGCGATGTGGTGGATATTGTTGAAGCCTGCCCGCGCTTGGATATGATCCTGATCCCCAAGGTCGGTACCCCGGCAGACGTCTACGCCATCGATATGATGGTGACGCAGATTGAAACTGCGATGGGCCGTAGCAAACGTATCGGCTTTGAAGTATTGATCGAGACTGCGCTCGGTATGGCCAATGTGGAAGCGATCGCACAATCCAGCAAGCGCCTAGAGGCAATGTCATTTGGTGTGGCAGATTATGCTGCATCGACGCGCGCGCGTACCACGGTGATTGGTGGGGTCAATAAAGATTCTGGCGTGCTGACTGATCGCGACGCCGATGGTAACCGTGAGTATTTCTGGACCGATCCCTGGCACGCAGCGCAAACCCGCATGATGGTCGCATGCCGCGCATACGGTCTGCGTCCTATCGATGGGCCGTTTGGTGACTTCAGTGATACCGACGGCTATTTGGCGGCGGCGAATCGCGCAGCGGTATTGGGCTATGAGGGCAAGTGGGCGATTCATCCTTCGCAAATCGAGCTGGCCAATCAGGTCTATACGCCGTCCGAGGCGGAAGTCACACGCGCACGCCGCATCATGCAGGCCATGGATGACGCCGCCAAGGCCGGTAAGGGCGCGGTCAGTCTCGATGGAAGGATGATTGATATTGCGAGTATCCGCATGGCCGAGGCCTTGCTGGCAAAAGCAGATCAAATTAGTGGGCAGTAAACTTTCGACACAAACCCAAGGCTGCATAGCTTTTTGATAATAAGTATTTCCTCACACCGGTTTCGTTGGCCATTTGATTTTCAGATGCGCCCATCCGTGATAGATTGAGATCCTGCGTTGCCCGATACTGAGCGGCTTGAATAGGCTCTGACGGGCGCGCTGATCGATGAATTAATCATCGGCGAAATCAAATAAAAAAATCAGTCCGTAGACGTCGCATCCGACCGATGCGCGCTACCGGGCGGTGTGGGGGAGAGCGTTTCTTGTGGCTGATGTCAAAGCGGGGTTGCCCATGAGCCCCCGCGTGCTTTACGCCGATTATCTGCGGTTGCCTGCAGATTTTTCTATACGGCTGTTCCGTCCGGGACGCCTTGCTTGCCCGTTCATCGAGCTTTGTGGGACAGTGATGGTCGCCCTATGGGTGTGCCTGTTCGCCATGGTGCAGCCGGCGAATGCGGCCCTGCTTAACCGTGACGACATCGACAAGCTACTCGACGGTCAATTCATTGTCGGTGAGGTGCAACCCGATATGCCGGTTTACCCTTTGTTCGCCAAAGGTGGCGATGCGGGTGGTAAGCCAGAGCTGAAGGGCTATGCGTTCGAGTCACTGGATTTCGAACCGGTGCGCGGCTACAGCGGCAAGCCGATTGATGTACTGGTGGCGATGGATTTAACCGGTGCATTTATTGATCTGCGCCTGGTTGATCATAAAGAGCCGTTCTTTAATAATCCGACCGGCACCAAGCGGCTCGGGGTATTTACTGCGCAGTACACCGATCTCACGCTGCAGCACGTGGTTCGGATTCATGACTACCGTTCACAAACGCGACGCGATGATCAGTCCGCTGATTTACAGGGCGTCAATCACGGCACAGTAACGACCAAAGCGATTGATCGCTCGATTTTTGGTTCAGCGGCCAAGGTGGCGGTGGCTAAACTCGATGCCAGTATCGCCGCAAGTGCGGCTGCGCGCCGCCGCAGCACACGCGAAAGTTTTCAGCCGCTGAGTTGGGATGATTTGCTCTGACGCGGCATGATACAAACAACCGTCATCACCCCGGCAGATATTCGCAAGGCATACAGCGATATCAAACAACCTGGCGGAGGCAAGCTGGAAGGTGTGGCTGATGATGCTGCCGCTCTCACGCTGAATGTCGCCTTGCTGGGCATTCCGTCAATCGGGCGAAACCTGCTCGACGGCGAGGGCTGGCGCTACCTGAATACCAGTCGCCGCAAATCACAGGCGTTACTGGTGACCGAGAGCGGGCCTTTGGTGACATCGACAGATGACGCATTACGTGTTCCGGACGATACCCCCTTCGTACTGCGTCAGAACGGAAAGCCGATTAAATTCAGCATCATCCCGTACGATAAAAAACTCAAACACCCGGGTTATCCAGACAAGGTAAAAGCATATTTCCTGGTGGTTGATAAAGCCACCCCACTTGATCCCGAGCAGCCATTTAATCTTTCATTCAAGTTGGGCCGACGCTTTGGCACCAACCAGATACTCAATAAAATCGAGCAAAGAGAATTTCCAGTCGCCTATGATTTTTATGGCTGGCGCGCTAATTTTTATGATGTGCTTGATACTGATCTTCACTCGATCGACTGGATACGAATCTGGTTAAACCGCTGGATTGAAGTGCTGGCATTGGTCGCCGGCCTGGGTGTGCTCACCTTTGCGCTGATTCGTCAGCAACGTACTAGCGCGACATCGCGTCGGCTACAGTTTTTCCGGGTTGCGTATTTGATTTTTACGCTGGGCTTTATCGGGTGGACAGCACAAGGCCAGCTCACCATTATTAATATCACGGCAGCGGTTGAATCATTGCGCGGTGGTGGTGATTTGAGCTTCCTACTGAGTGACCCCATGAGCACGATTCTTTGGCTGTTCACCGGGGTCACATTGTTTGTATGGGGCAGGGCGACATTCTGTGGCTGGCTCTGCCCATTCGGCGCGCTGCAGGAGCTGATCAGTCTGATTGCCAATCGTATCGGTGTGCATCAGCGGCGTTTGCGCGCCGCGTGGGATGCCAGGCTCAAGTGGATAAAATACGCGATATTGGCAGTAATACTCGGCTCGATATTGGTCGCGCCTTCATTCTCTGAGATGGCGGTCAAGGTAGAGCCATTCGAGACCGCGATCAGTTTCCATTTTGTGCGTGACTGGCCATACATACTGTGGGCGGTGATCTGCTTGGCGTTTGGATTGTTTTTGTATCGTGGCTATTGCCGGTATATTTGTCCGCTCGGCGCAGCGCTCGCAGCGGTGAATTTTCTGCAGCGCTGGTCGTGGATACCTCGGCGTGACGCTTGCGGTACGCCTTGTCAGTCTTGCCGCCATCGTTGTGAATATCAGGCGATCGCGCCGTCCGGGCAGATTCAATACAGTGAGTGTTTTCAGTGTCTGGATTGTGTCTCGATCTATCAAGATGATCAGCGCTGTCTGCCGCTGATTCAAGAGCGCAAGCGCGAGCACCGCGTCATACCAGTACAGCTTAAAGTGGAGGCAAGATGAAGCGACGCCAATGTCTGGTATGGGGCTGGGGTTTATTTACGGTCGGGCTATCGAACACGCTGCTCGCTAACGCATGGGCGGCTGATCGTGCGGCGTCGGCAGGTAAATTAGTATGGCGCGAGCGTGCCTTGCTTGGCTTTGGTACGACGCTCTGGATCAAGGCCGCGCATGAGAATACTGATCAGCTTGAGTCAGCACTCAACGCTGCGGTGAAGGCGATTCGTCATGTTGAACGCCAAATGAGCCTATTTGATGCCGATAGTGCACTAAGTCAGCTCAACCGAACGGGGCGGCTAGCGCATGCTGATCGTGATTTGCTATCGGTGCTCAGGCTTTCGCAGCAGGTTGGTCACAGCAGTGCCGGCAGCTTCGATATCAGCATGCAGCCGCTGTGGCAGCTATGGTCGAGGGCGACCGAGGAGCATCGTCTGCCTTCGAAGAAAGAAATCGAACGTGCGCAGCACATGGTGAACTTGCGTGCGTTGGAATTATCCTCGACATCTGTGCGCTTGAACGTACAAGGCGCGGCGCTATCGCTGAACGGTGTCGCGCAGGGGTATGCCTCTGATCTCGCGCGTCAGGCACTGCAGAAGCAGGGTATCCGGCATGCGCTGATTGATACCGGCGAGACCAGCTTATTAGGTCGAGCGCCTAATGCATCGCCGTGGCGACTAAAAATTGAGGATGCGATCGCCAATCCCGGAAAACCCGAGCAGGTGCGTGCTGGTAGTGGCCCCATACTCCAGTCCGATGGTCGAGCTATGGCGACCTCATCTGATGCGCACACAATTTTTAGTGCGGATCGTCGTCATCACCATATTCTTGATCCACGCACAGGATATTCACCGCAGTATTGGTCTTCGGTGACCGTGCTCGCACCTAGCTGCGCTACTGCTGATGCATTAACCAAGGTATTTTTCATGTTACCGCCGGCGCGGATCGAGGCCGAGTGCCGGCGCTGGGGTGTTGATGTTGTTCTGCAAGATAAAGCAGGTAAGTGGACCCGTAGCGCTGGTGCGGCATCGCTGATTCATCTGGGATAATGCCACCCGCTTTAAAGGGCGGCTTTTATTGCCAAGTTTTTATTTTTTTAAATGAAAGTGAATCATGAAGTTAAAGTTTGAGCACGATCTGGTGGTTGGTTTGTTCGGCGTTTCTGTTTTCCTGATCAGCGCGGGTACGGGAGCGGCCGAGGGTTTAACCCCCGGCAGCGTATTTACCGACTGCGATTACTGTCCCGAGATGGTGGTGCTTCCTGCCGGTGAATTTGTGCAAGGCTCCGATAAAGTTGAGAGCGGTCACGTTGACGAGAAGCCTCAGCGAACCGTCAAGATTGCGCGACCATTTGCCGTATCCAAATACGAAGCCACCTTCGCGCAATGGGATGCCTGCGTGGCGGATGGCAAATGTCCAAAAGCAGATGACGCAGGTTTTGGTCGCGGCAAATTCCCCGCGGTGAATATCTCCTGGCCCGAAGCGAAAGCCTATGCGGATTGGTTAGCTGCAAAGACCGGTAAGCCCTACCGCTTGATTTCAGAATCCGAGTATGAGTACGCAACTCGCGCCGGTACCACCACGGCTTGGTTCTGGGGCGGTAATGACGCCAAAGCCAAAGCTTGCGAGTACGCCAATCTGCACGACGAGGTCGGCAAGTACAAACCGAATGCATTTGGCCTGCATGACCTAACCGGTAACGTGCGCGAGTGAGTGGCGGATTGCCACATCCTGGGATACGCCGGCGCACCTACCGATGGCTCGGTGCGTAAGCACGACGGCGCTTGCGAGAAGCGCATCGTGCGCGGCGGCGCGTGGCTGGATGGACCTTCAACCGCGCGTTCGGCATATCGTTATTCTGAGGTCGAGGGGATGAGAAATTACCAAACCGGTTTCCGTCTCGCCCGCGATCTCTGAATAAAAAGAAAGGGAAAAGAAAGGGACACTCACTTTCGTTTAGTGTCCCTTTCTTTTCCCTTTCTTTTAAAACAAAGTGAGTGTTCCTTTCCTTTTGGTGTCCCAGTCCTTAACACTGCTGATTACCGAGCCTGGTATTGGGTACCGATTAAGTGATGCGGAAACCACCTAGTGGGGTTTGAATACCGATGATTAAAAAGGATATTCAACCTGCAGACGAAACGTATTGCCCACGTGGCCGGTATCATCGATTCGCGTTTTTCCGAACAAAAAGGCTGCGTTGTATTTGATGTGTTGCTTATCATCGATCGGTAGTTTTCCGAAGATGGCAGGGCCGATACGGTGGCCTTGTTCGCGTACCGGCGCCCAATTATTCCAAGTACCGAGATCACCAAAGGCCTGAAAGCCGGGCGAGAATTTTTTGCTCAGTCGGTAGCGGCCCTGTAGCTGGTAGTAGGCGCTGGCCTTGCTGCTTTCCGAGGCTTGATAGCTGTTCTTCAGCAGAAAATTAGCGATCCACTCAGTTTGTCCGATGACCCGCGTTAAATGTTGATCCAAAGTCTGTGAGAGTTTTGAGTCTAGCTTGACTTCATTGTAGATTCAATCTTTGCATCACCTCCTGTGGTGTTGGAATGGGTGGAAACAAGCTCAAGTGCAAGG
>Ga0194116_10006532_pt1 | contig 12391 bp, 6 predicted proteins | sample TA2MahsurfametaG_4_FD_148617 | JGI IMG/M metagenome (GOLD analysis project Ga0194116, IMG submission 148617) | Freshwater microbial communities from Lake Tanganyika, Tanzania - TA2015008 Mahale S9 surface | ecosystem: Environmental > Aquatic > Freshwater > Lake | place: Tanzania: Lake Tanganyika... | reverse complement strand
AGCATCTGTTGAACAGGTTTATCCTTCATCACTCCAAAAACTATATCCCATTTCTGATCCATGTAACCGCAAGCATCGAGCGTTTCTCGTAAACGTGTGAGACATGCAGTATTATGTCCGACATCCAGAACAATCGTTGGATCAAGTCTCAAGCATTGAATTCTCCCTTGAATGCCGGTCATGGCAGTGCATGAAGAAATACCCGAACGTATGGCAGACTCATCAATATCGAATGTTGATTTCAGCGCTTGCAATGCAAGCAGAGTGGTCAGGATATTTCTTGCTTGATGTAATCCAACCCGATCAGAATACAAATCAATCAAATGCATTTCTTGTATCACGCAATCCACATTCATCGAACAATCAGGATTCATTCGAATATTCATGAATGAACATTCATCATTAACAATGTGAATATCACCGGATTCTATTGCAATAGCTTTCGCTTTGAACAATTCTATCAATGATTCTCTTTCTTCTCCGATGATGACGGGACTTCCCTTCTTGAAAATACCTGCCTTTTCTCCGGCAATTGTCTCCAAATCATTACCAAGAAATTCCATGTGATCATAATCGATCGATGTGATCACGGTTGCCAGTGGATGTTTTATAATATTTGTGGCATCCAATCTACCACCCATGCCCGTTTCCATGATTGCAATATCCACGCCTTGTTCAGCAAAGTATGTGAATGCCATCGCGGTTGTTACTTCAAAAAATGTTGTATGCTCCCATTTGATTTCTTCCATCATTCTTGCTGACAATGATGCAATGTCTGCATCGGAAATCATCTGTCCATTGATTCTTATACGCTCATTGAAAAAGCGTACATGCGGAGAAGTATAAAGGCCCACACGATATCCCGCAGACTGCAGAATAGCTGAAAGAAGCGAACAAACTGACCCCTTGCCATTTGTACCTGCAACATGGATGCATGGAAGAGAGTCCTGAGGATTACCCAAAAAGTTCAATAATGATTCAATGCGCTCCAAACCCGGTTTGATACCGAATCTGTGCAATGAAAACAGAAAATCAAGCAATTCCTGCAGGGATGATTGATTTGATGAGGCATTCATGATGAAAACCATCCTCTATTCGGGTGCATCAAGTGCGTATATTTGTAAGAAAAAAGCCGAAACACTAGAAGTATTTCGGCTTTGAGCCAACTATCGGACTTGAACCGATGACCTGCTGATTACAAGTCAGCTGCTCTACCAGCTGAGCTAAGTTGGCTTTTCTCTCCAAAGGAGAAAGCGAAATTAGAGAATTTTTTTCTTCATGCAAAGTTTTTTTGTGCCTTGTACATAGACAATCACACGCATATAGCAGGAATCATTGAGAAAAAGGCGGAAATCCTGCAGGTTTATGCCTTGGATCCGGCAAGATTGATGGATGGCACTGTATTATCAGACATTGTGCAAGCCGGACATCATTTCACATTGGGTCTGCACCCGCAATCCATACTTGACATGAATATTGACGAATTTCGCATGATGGTCAAAACCAATGCGGATTCATTGCTGGCAATAGGTGAATGTGGTCTGGACACTTTTGCATCCACAAACATGCAAGAACAGATTGATGCTTTCAAACAACAAGCATATCTTGCGGAGGAATATGGAAAGCCACTTGTGATACATTGCGTGAGATCTCATGATCAGATTCTTCAATTGCATCAAGAAATCAAACCGAAGAAATCATGGATCATGCACGGCTTCAATCGAAATGAGCATATCGCAAGAGCATTAATCAACCATGGTATTGTTCTCAGCTTTGGCAAAGAACTCTTGAATGAACAACATCCATTGTCAACATATCTTTCTGAATTGAAGGACATTCCATTCTTATTGGAAACCGATGGAAAAGATATTCGCATCGAGCAATTGTATGAGCATTGCTCTCATTTGCTTGGCATAGATATCAGAACATTGAAACAACGCATTGCCACACATTTCACACAGATCTATGGAACAATCTGAATCTTTAGTGCCACATTGGAATAGCAGAACATCATTGCTGTATGGTGATGAAAAAATAGGTTCACTGCTTGATAAACATGTTTTGGTGATCGGACTAGGAGGCGTGGGTTCTTTTGCCGCAGAATTTCTTGTTCGAGGCGGCGTCGGAGCTATCACCATCGTTGACGGAGACACTGTTGATACTACAAATCTTAATAGACAATTACCAGCATTGATTTCCACAAATGGGAAATGGAAAGCCGATGTGATGGCTGAACGATTGCTTGATATCAATCCTGAATTGAAATTGACCGTGCATAGAACATTCATCGAAAAAGACATCACGGATGAATTACTGGAAATACCATATGATTATGTGGTTGACTGCATCGACACCGTTGCACCAAAAGTGAGCCTGCTAAAAAAAGCGCATGCCAAAGGTTATCCCATCGTTAGTTCGATGGGTGCGGGAGGAAAAACAGATCCCACCATGATTGAGATAAGTGATATCAGCAAGGTACATCATTGCAAGCTGGCGCGTTATGTAAAGAAACGCTTACATCGCAATGATATCAGGCATGGTATCATCGCTGTTTTTTCACCCGAAGAAGTTTCTGAAAAAGCATTGGCTTTGACCGAAAACACTCAGAACAAAGTTTCATATTATGGGACCATATCCTATATCCCCGCTTCATTTGGAGCACACTGCGCATCAGTCGTGTTGCGTGATTTGATTGGAGTACTACCAACAATGAAAAAGCGTAAATGAAACTATCTTCAATCAGCATACAAAGACCCGTCCTAAGCATTGTGATGTCAATAGTTATTGTACTCTTCGGCATCATCAGTTATACCTATTTGGGAGTCAGGGAATTTCCTGCGGTGGATCCACCGGTTATCACCGTCAATGCGGCCTATCCCGGGGCAAATGCGGATGTAATTGAATCAAAAATCACTGAAATTCTCGAAGAGTCAATCAATGGCATTGCCGGAATAAACTCACTCACTTCCATCAGTCGTGATGGTGCAAGCACAATCACTGTGGAGTTTTCTCTTGAAAGTGACTTGGAAACCGCCGCAAATGATGTACGTGATCGCGTTGCTCGCGTCCAAAGGCAATTACCTGCAGACATGGATCCCCCTTCTGTTTCAAAAGCAGATGCAAATTCCGATGCAATCTTGGTGGTTACCGTGCAAAGTGATCAAAGAAATCTTCTTGATATTTCCGATATCGCCGCCAATACCATCAAAAAACAATTGCAAACCATTCCCGGAGTATCCGAAATAAGGATTTGGGGGGAAAGAAAATATGCAATGCGTTTGTGGATGGATCCTGCAAAATTATCTGCTTATGGACTAACACCTATCGACATCAAATCAGCATTGGATAAAGAGAACGTGGAACTTCCTTCCGGAAGCGTCGAGGGAAATACGACCGAAGTCACCGTCCGCACTCTTGGAAGATTTTCAACTGAAGAAGAGTTCAATAATCTGATCATTCGTTCCATTGATGGACGCATGATTCGATTTTCGGACATTGGTCGGGCAAGTCTTGAAGCAGAAAATATCAAAACAATTTTACGAACCGACGGAAAACCAATGTTCGGAGTGGCGATCACGCCGCAACCCGGGTCAAATCACATTGCTATTGCAAAAGAATTTTACAAAAGAATCGAGCTCATCAAAAAAGACTTGCCTGATGACTTGCAACTAAAAGTTATACTTGACACCACAATTGCCATCAAAGATTCGCTCAATGAAGTGATCGAGACATTGATCATTGCATTTGTGCTTGTGGTGATGATTCTCTTTCTATTTCTCAGAGATTGGAGAACAACAATCATTCCCGTGATAGCAATTCCGATTTCATTGATAGGGACATTCTTTTTGATGTATGTGTTGGGCTATTCCATCAATGTCTTGACTCTTCTCGGCATTGTTCTAGCGACAGGCCTTGTCGTTGATGATGCAATCGTTGTATTGGAAAACATCTTCGCCAAAACAGAACAAGGATTGAATCCTCTGCAAGCAGCCCATGAAGGTTCAAAGGAAATTTTCTTTGCGGTACTTTCAACTACCATCACTTTGGCTGCGGTTTTTCTTCCCATCATTTTTTTACAGGGTTTGACAGGTAGATTGTTCAGGGAATTTGGTATCGTGATTGCAGGCTCCGTATTGATTTCAGCATTTGTTTCATTGACGCTCACACCGATGATGAGCAGTCGATTGATCATTATTCAATCAAAGCACGGAGCATTATACAATAGCATTGAATCTCTGTTGAATCGTTTGCTTGCAGCATATCGCAGCTCACTTCGCATATTCATCAAGAACCCCATTCCTTCGCTGATTGTAACAATTGCATCATTTGGCATGATTTGGATATTCGGAACAACGCTAAGCTCCGAAATCGCGCCTTTGCAAGACAAAAGCAGGATGAGAGTGAGTGCAACCGCACATGAAGGAGCAACATTTGAATTCATGGATGCATATGTTTCTTCAATATCCAAACTCTTGAAAGATTCAGTACCCGAAGTTCAATCCTTATTAACCGTCACATCACCAAGTTTTGGAACCAGTTCAACAAACACTGCATTTGTCAGATTATTTCTTTCGGATCCCGAGCAAAGAAAACGCAACCAGATGCAAATCGGGGATTATGTAACTCAACTCGTGAAAGAATTGCCTCAGGCAAAAGGACTCGTGATTCAAGAACAGACAATCTCCACGGGTGGAGCCGGCATTGGTGGATTGCCCATGCAATTTGTGATTCAGGCAACAGACATAGAACGATTACGAGCAATATTGCCCACTTTTTTGGATGAAGCGGCTCAGAGTCCTGTTTTTGCTGTTGTTGATGTAAATCTCAAATTCACCAAACCGGAATTAAGACTTGGCATAGACAGAAATAAAGCGAGAAGTTTAGGTATCAGCACATCAGATATTTCCCAAACATTGCAATTCGCACTTGCCGGACAACGCTATGGATATTTTGTAAAGGATGGAAGACAATATCAAGTTATTGGTCAAGCAAGAAGGCCCGAACGCAATGATGTAACCGACATAAAATCGATATATGTCCGATCTGCAGAAAATATCCTCATACAATTGGATAATGTTGTGAATTTCGAAGAAAGAAGCGCTCCACCATCTGTATATCATTATAATCGAGCGGTCTCTGCAACTGTTTCCGCAGGCCTTGCCCCCGGCTATACTCTTGGGGACGGCATCAATACCATGCGTACAATTGCCGATAATGTATTGGATCCCTCATATAGCACGGCATTGACAGGAACTTCAAAAGACTTCGAAGAAAGTTCTTCAAGTTTGCTCTTTGCTTTTCTTCTTGCTTTGATATTGATCTATCTTGTTCTTGCTGCACAATTCGAAAGTTTTCTCGATCCTCTCATCATTTTGCTTTGCGTTCCGATGGCATTGGCTGGTGCAATGTTCACATTATGGTATTTCAATCAAACATTGAACATATTCAGTCAAATCGGTATCATCATGTTGATCGGACTTGTCACAAAAAATGCAATTCTCATTATTGAATTCGCTCATCAAAGAGAACAAGAACTGCCTTCATTTGAAGCGGTGATTGATGCCGCCACAAGCAGATTTCGTCCCATTCTCATGACATCATTCGCAACCATACTCGGTGTATTGCCGATCGCATTGGCAATTGGAGGAGGATCGGAAAGTAGAATTTCCATGGGAATGGCTGTTGTCGGTGGCTTGATATTCTCATTGATTCTAACATTATATACCATCCCCGGTTTTTACGTGATTGCATCACGCTTTGGTTCATCAAACACAAAACAATCATGATTACTCAATTCGGTATTCGCATCATTTCAACAATCATCATTTCAATCATGGGGCTGAACATTTCTTTTGCACATTCCGCGAAAGCAAAAAGAGGCATGGTTGTTTCTGCATCTTCTCTTGCTTCAAAAGTTGGTTTATCCATTTTAAAAAAGGGTGGCAATGCGATTGATGCCGCCGTGGCAACAGGATTTGCTCTTGCAGTCACATATCCCGGCGCGGGAAATATTGGTGGTGGAGGTTTTTTGATTGCGCAATTGAAAAACGGTCAGTCCATCGCAATTGACTTTAGAGAAAAAGCACCTAAAAAGTCAACAAAGGGCATGTTTCTCGATGCTCGTGGCAATGTGATGAATCATAAAATTCGCGAAGGGGCTTTGGCATCAGGTGTTCCTGGATCTGTTGCAGGACTATTGGATGCCCTATCTGCATATGGCACCATGTCTGTGAAAGAAGTTTTGGCACCGGCCATCGCATTGGCTGAGGAAGGATTTATTCTTGATGCTTCAATGATCAAGCAATTCAATAAAGATATGTCATTGTTCAAGAAATTTCCATCCACAATGAAAGTGATGACCAACAATGGAAATCCATATACTGTTGGTGATCGCTGGAAGCAACCCGATCTTGCCAAAACACTCAGATTGATAGCAGAAAAAGGAAAAGATGGCTTTTACAAGGGTACAATTCCCGCATTGGTTGCCAAAGCAATGTCCAAACATGGTGGCATCATCAGCGAAGAAGATTTTGCGGAATACAAAGCAATCAAAAGACAAGTGGTAAAAGGGTCATACAGAGGTTATGATGTCATTAGTATGTGCCCTCCAAGCTCAGGAGGAATCGCACTTCTGCAAATGCTCAATATTTTGAGCAAATACACATTCAACAAAGATGAATGGCATTCGCCTAGGCATGCACATGCAATGTTGTCTGCCATGAAGTTTGCTTTTGCCGACAGAACAGTCCATTTGGGCGACCCGGATTTCACGAAAATTCCTTATGCTATGCTCTTGTCACAACAATATGCAGATCGACTCGCCTCAAGAATTCCAAAAGACAAAGCGATTCCATCTACTATGATCACTGCAGGTGATCCAAAATCCTTCACGAAGGAAAGTGATGAAACAACACATTATTCCGTGCTGGATTCTTCAGGTAATGCCGTGAGTGTAACAACCACCATAAATTCTTGGTTTGGCTCCGGTTTCATAGCCGAAGGAACGGGCTTTTTCCTCAACAATGAAATGGATGATTTTGCTGCCAAGCCGAATACCCCTAATCAATTCGGCGTGATGGGTGGTGATGCCAATGCCATTCAACCGGGGAAAAGAATGCTTTCCAGCATGACACCGACAATCGTGCTTCGCGAGGGAAAACCTCGGCTGATTATTGGCGCTCCCGGCGGATCAACCATCATCACAACCGTGCTCCATATTCTGACCAATTGCTTGGATTTCGGGATGCCTATTTCCAAAGCCGTACAAGCACCAAGATTCCATCATCAATGGATGCCTGACAATATAGATTATGAAGAAGGAGCTTTTTCGGCAGGAACAATGAAAACCCTTCAGAACATGGGATATGCATTTGGCAAAAAACGTGTGATCGGCATTGCAGAATGTATAGCGGTGAATCCCTGGGAAGGCCTTATTTTAGGGGCATCGGATACACGACATCACAGCAATGGAACGGCCGAGGGTTGGTGACATCGATTCCGTCAAAGAAACAATTTTTTTCCTATAGCGTCACTAAACGCTTCCACATGCATTTACACAGATATTCATGAGTTCTCAATCAGATATCGCTTCAGTACAATCAATGGCTGAGGCAAGCAAAACGATACAACAAGAAATTTCCAAAGCAATCATTGGTCAACATGACATCATTGAGCAATTGCTTATTTCTTTGTTTTCACGCGGACATTGTCTTTTGGTTGGTGTGCCGGGGCTTGCAAAAACATTGCTCATTCGAACATTGTCCAAATCATTGAACCTATCATATAATCGCATACAGTTCACTCCGGACTTGATGCCCAGCGATATCACTGGAACAGAAGTGATCGAAGACGATGTGTCAACCGGAAAAAAACAATTTCGTTTTGTAAAAGGTCCCATCTTTTCCAATATCATTCTTGCAGATGAGATAAACCGCACTCCGCCAAAAACACAAGCAGCACTGCTTGAAGCAATGCAAGAGCATTCAGTGACAAATGGCGGTAAAACCTATCAATTGGAGCAACCCTTCTTTGTTTTGGCAACGCAAAATCCAATCGAACAAGAAGGAACATATCCATTACCCGAAGCACAGCTGGACCGATTCATGTTCAATTTATGGTTGGATTATCCAAGCGAAGCCGAGGAGGCCGACATCGTTCGCACAACAACCACGGAGATTGAGCCTGAAATCAAACCTGTTCTCAATGCATCGGACATCATGCATTATCAGGACATAGCGAGAAAGATTCCCGTGGCAGACAATGTAATCAACTATGCCGTTGCACTCGTAAGAGCAACACGTCCGCAAACATCTTTATCAAAAGCCGTCAAAGATTTGTTAAGCTATGGAGCAGGTCCAAGAGCATCGCAATATCTAGTACTTGGAGCAAAAACACGAGCAGCACTCCGTGGTGCATTCACTCCTGAAATAGATGATATTCGTGCAGTTGCCGAACCAGTGTTGAGACATCGCATTGTTACAAATTTCAGCGCGGAAGCGGATAATATCACGCCTTCTCATATCATCTCGATGCTGCTAAAGGAATTGTAAGCATCTACGAATACATGCAAACATCATATCTGTCTCGACATAAATTCCGGATTGCTCACATGAAATGTCTCATGGTATTTTGCTTCATCCTTTTTGGAATGACATTCTCCGCATGCTCACTTAAAGATCCCAAGCAATCACTCCAAGAACTCTTTGCTGATCACAAAGAATTTTCAATGCGCTCTTATCCCGAAGGTGCTACCTATGACGGGGATCATCGTTATGATGACAAGCTTACTGATCTTTCCGAAAAAGCAATACGACAAAGATTTGATACTCTTCGTGCTTTTCTTGAAAGAGCGCAAGACATCGATATATCTTCATTGCATGGCGAAGATTCTTTGTCCTTGATTTTGTTCAGACAAGATGTGAATGAACATGTAGAATCGGAGCAATTCAATCTTCATTATCTTCCGCTTACGCAGCAAGATGGAATACATATTGAATTTCCCCAAATCATCGAATATCATCCATTCAAGACTTTGCAGGACTATGAGCATTATATAGCCAGATTGAATGCTTTCCCAAAACAAGTGAATGATATTATCGCAAATATGAATAAGGGTATCAAGGCCAAGATCATAGCACCCAAGTTTTCAATTCAACAGATACTGGATCAGATTTATCACTTTTTTACCCAAGATCCGGACAGCTTGCCATTCGCACAACCACTCAAGCACATGCCTGCTACATTCACAGAGAAAGAACAGCAGAGCATTCGAACAAAAGTGATGTCTGCAATCAATGCTTCAATAATGCCTGCATATTCCGACTTGCATAGATATCTGATGTTTGAATACATGGATCATGCTCGAACTATCGATGGCATTTATTCATTGCCACAAGGAAAACAAGTATACAGACATATGATTCGCCGTGAAACAACGATGAACATGGATCCGGATTCAATTCATGCGCTTGGATTACGTGAAGTTGCCAGAATCGACAAGGCAATGCAGGGTGTATTGAATGAGCTTGGTTTCAAGGGTACCACAGAAGAATTCAGAAAGCAATTGATAAAAAGTCCCGACAATTTTTACAGCAGCAAACAGCCAATGATGGATGAATATCGCAGAATATTATCCATAGTGGATGCAAAGCTACCCTCGCTATTTGGAAGATTACCAAAATCTCCATACGATTTAAAAGAGATTGAAGCATATCGCGCCATTTCTGCTCCGCAGGCATATTATTATTCAGCTCCACTAGACAGATCAAGACCGGGTTATTTCTATGTGAACACTTATGATCTTGCATCGCGACCTAAACATACAATGACCGCATTGGCTTTGCATGAAGCTGTTCCGGGCCATCATCTTCAGATAGCAATTGCTCAGGAATTGCCGGGTCTTCCTTGGTTTCGTCAACAATTGGGAATCAATGCTTTTGTCGAAGGCTGGGCATTATATGCAGAAAGTTTGGGGCATGACATGAATCTGTATAAAGATCCATATCAACGATTTGGCTCATTGGCATTCGAGATGTGGCGAGCATGCAGATTGGTTATTGATGCAGGAATTCATACCGGAAAAATGAATCGTGAAGAAGGCGTGCAATTCATGATGAAGTATACCGGAAATTCCGAACTTGATGCACGATCCGAAGTTGATCGTTACATAGTTTGGCCGGCACAGGCATTGTCCTATAAATTGGGGCAATTGCATATAATGACATTAAGAAATGAGATACAAAGCAAACTCGGCTCCAAGTTCTCATTGAAAACTTTTCATGATGCGATTCTTGCACATGGACCATTACCTTTGAACATGCTGAGCGAGCAAGTTCGAATGTCACTTTTACACTGATACATTCATGCCTCCAACACCTAAACCAAATGACGAATTGTCCGAACGCATTCTCGAGATTCTGAAAACATCTGCCCCTGAGATGATGAAACTCAATGATTTGGCAAAAGCATTACAGATTAAATCAGACAGCAAAGAATACGATGCATTGAGAATCAAACTCAATGATATGGATCAGCGTAAGCAAATCTATAAATCAACCAGAAGGCGATTCGGTTTAAGGCCTCTTGGCGAGATAAGTGCGTTCACGGGGATCATGCGTTTTCAATATAATCGAGGAATGGTTGAAACAGGCGCAAAGGAATTTCCCACCGTATATGTCCGAGAGCAAGATCTCAACACCGCTCTTGATGGCGATCGTGTTCGGGTAAAATTACTTGCACTCAAAAAAGGAAAAAAACCATATGGAACAATTACCGAAGTATTGCAAAGATCTGAAATGCCCATCACAGGCACCATTGATTGCGATGACGATTTTTGTTTTTTGATACCCGATGATGACAAATATCCGATTGATTTTCTGATACCCAAGAGAAAATTGGGCAAAGCAGTTCACGGTGACAAAGTGATTTGTAGATTTCTTAAATGGGAAGACAGACACAAATCTCCCGAAGCTGAAATCATGGAAATACTAGGTCGGTCCGGAGACCCATCCGTTGAATTCACAGGAATCATGAAGGAATTCAATCTTCCAAATTCGTTCCCCGATGCAGTTGAACGCCTGGCAAAAGAAGTTGCGGTCATTCCCGATGAAAAAACACTAAAGCAAAGAAGAGATTTAAGAGATCTCACAATCATCACGATTGACCCTGATGATGCAAAAGACTTCGATGATGCTTTGTCTTTACAGATTCTTCCGAATGGCAATAAAGTACTAGGAGTGCACATAGCAGATGTTACCGCATATGTGGAAGAAGATTCGGCTTTGGATCAAGAAGCCCTGAAGCGAGCGACAAGCACATATCTTGTTGACAGAGTAGTTCCCATGCTCCCCGAATCCTTGTCAAATGTCATTTGCTCTCTTCAGCCCAATGAAGTCAGACTTGCCTTTTCCGTATTCATGGAATGCGATACGCAAGGGAATGTAGTATCATATGACATAGATGAAACGGTGATCAAAAGCACTAAACGCTTTACTTATGCTGAAGCGCAAGAGATCATCTATACGGGACATGGCGCGCTTCAAGAACTTGTTTTGGAATTGCATTCGCTTGCAACTTTATTGCGAGAGAAGCGTTATCGGTCCGGCGGAGTTGATTTTGTGACGCAAGAAACAAAGTTTGTCCTTGATGAACACAAGAATCCAGTTAAAGCAGTTCTGAAATCCAGAACAGATGCAACCTCACTTGTTGAAGAATGCATGTTGCTTGCAAATCAGACAGTTGCCATCGCCTTGCAGGACATGAGTAAGAATGTTTTGAAAAAAGGAACATTGCCTTTCATCTACAGAGTGCATGATGAGCCGGACATGTTGAAATTGAAAGGCGTATTGGGTTTTGTTCGCCAGCTTGGAATTACCGTTCCAAATGGTACACCAAGCTCCAATCAATTGCATCAGATTCTCCAACAGGCAGGACATCTTCCTGAGATCATGGTGATCAATCAATTCTTGTTGCGTTCAATGGCAAAAGCGATTTATCTCGAAGAAAATATCGGACATTATGGACTTGGATTTACACACTATACGCATTTCACTTCACCGATAAGGCGATATCCGGATGTGATTGTTCATCGTTTGCTCAAAGAGTATATGCTTAGCAAACCATCCGATCAAAGATTACGATATCTTCAAGATTATGTTGTTGAAGCTGCTTCACATTGTTCCTTGCGGGAAAGACTCGCAGTTGATGCCGAAAGAGCATCCATACGCCTTGCTTCGGCCCAATTGGCAATGAGATATAAAGGCGGAATATTCAATGGCACAGTAACAGGTGTAACAAGTTTTGGACTATTCGTACTCATGGATGAGCTCAATATCGAAGGGCTACTTCATATGAGCGATCTCAGTGATGATTATTATTATTTTGATGAGTCTCA
>Ga0194116_10006525_pt1 | contig 12402 bp, 12 predicted proteins | sample TA2MahsurfametaG_4_FD_148617 | JGI IMG/M metagenome (GOLD analysis project Ga0194116, IMG submission 148617) | Freshwater microbial communities from Lake Tanganyika, Tanzania - TA2015008 Mahale S9 surface | ecosystem: Environmental > Aquatic > Freshwater > Lake | place: Tanzania: Lake... | reverse complement strand
ATTCAAACGAAAGAGCGATGCCCAGCATTAAATTGTTGTGCGTCTTGTGTAGCGGTTTCGTCGATGAAGACGCGGTTGATGGAAGTTTGCCTCATCGTCGACGAAATCACCGATGAGCAATGGAAGACGACCGACGCTACGGGTCACCATCCGAGGCGCGGCTGAAGGCCGAGATCCTCAACAGGCTTTTAACAAAAAAGTGGTGAGGCCATCACGCAGTTTGATTCCGGCCACAATCAGTGCTGGAAAGGGGCAATGGGTGCCCCGCTGGACCAGCGTCAGTCGGCCTACCATCTGATGTCCAGCGAAAACCAGCGCATGCAGGATGACTTGTCCATCAATCCGGCCATGTTTTGGCTACTAGATGGCCAGGCGCTTTGGATGGGGCAGGGCGATGCTCTTGGAACAAAGGGGCATTTCAACCCCGATGGAGCTCCTCATGGCAAACATGGTGGAGCTGCGCATCACGCGGGAGACTTACCAGCGCTAAAAGCGGATGCCAATGGCGTCGCGGAAATTAATGTCTTAGTTAAGAAGCTGACGGTTGCAGCTGGCCCGGCAAGTGTCGTTGGAAGGGGGCTTATCGTGCATCGTGACCCGGATGACTATACGACACAGCCCACAGGAAACGCGGGACCAAGGCCGGGCTGCGCAGTTATACGGGCGGAGTAAGTGAATTCTTTCCGACGAAGAGATTGTTATGCATTCGCGATTCGTAGTAATCTAACTGCGGGTCTGAGCAACCCGATAGCAGTAGCAACTTTCTAGCAACCTCCCTTCAAACGCCCTCAGCTTAAACTGGGGGCGTTTTCTTTAGTCACCTCGGTGTTTAGAATGGTTTGCCCCTTGGTATTCAGGGAGCCCTGGGCGTGCTCTACTCGGCCATGAGCACGGTAGCAAAGGGAATTTTGGCGAAGCACAGAAGATTCGAACACTTGATCCGCGCTGAGAAAAATTTTTTTGAATTCAGTGGTGGCGATTCAGGGATTCGAACCCCGGACCTGCGGATTATGATGAAAATCGCTCCAATTTCCCGTAACAAAATCAATGAGTTACAAAGTCATAACCCCACCGTGTAATAAAACGTGTAATGCGGGTTTGGTGCTGTAGGTGGGTAGGACCGTTACTTTAAGTAACGCGTGAGAACAACCACAGGAACTCGATGCAAGGTCCTCCGGCGGCCTTGATAGGCGGGGCTAATCGGATATCTCTGCAAACTTTAAAACTGACTCAGCTGGGGTTCGGGCGGGAGTGAGTTCGTGGTGTCCAGGCTATTTCACGTTTTGAGCTAACGTTTTTAAAAAAAACTTGGTTCGTATAAGGAAGCCGGGCTGGTACTTTTGCCTTTTTAAGGCGTCCCCATGTACCAACCGATTGAGTCGGACCTGCAGCTATTGCGCCAGCGCACTGCCCAGCTGGCTGGACAAATTGCCCGAAACCGTGACGGATAGTTATCTGACGATGAGCTGCGGCCGCTTCGGCTATATGAGGTTGTTGATCTAAGATAATTCCAAATGCAAGCGCAGGTAAGAACAAAATTTCTCCACTTTCCATAACGCTTACTGATGCTGATCTCGGTTCTCCGTCGATTAAGCCAAACTCACCAACATACTGACCAGGATTTAAAGTTGCCAAAACCTCGTTGGTGCCGCCAATATGGCCTCAAAAAATGTAGACCTGTAGTTTTCCCGAGAGCAAAACATAAAGACCATCCGATTTATCACCTTGATTAAATAAATTAACCCCTTTTTCTACTTTTCGAGTCTGCGTTACAGACATAATATTCATCAGGTCAGGCGCTAACAAACCAGTGAAAAAGGGGATGCTATCAATTGGCGAGGACATCGTTGGCTACTCCTCAACCTGATCAATAGAAATTTTTCGAATGTCTTCAATCCCTAAAGCCTGAGCTTGAGGGCTGATAAAACGAATGTGTTGCAAAAATTGTAGCCGTCCTTCTTTGGTCTTCACTGACGTCGCTGCTTCCGGGTTTGTTAATTGTCATTCTTCTGAAAGTCGCTGACCTAAAATTTCCCCCTTCTTAGGTAGAGCACTAGCCAAAAGATCAGCCTCGACCATCAGCATCGACACACAGTCAGAGTGGACAATATTTTTCTCAGAATTAAATTTATCCAGTAATGTAGGAAGATACTTGGGATCAGTGGCCAAAATAATTGGCTCAATAGTGTTAATTATTTCTTTTCTTTCAAATAAATTAAGTGAAGTACTTTCAAGGTGCTCTTGCACAAGACCAATCGATTTTTTTTCCAGCTCAAATGGATATTTATTGGTAGTCCCATCATGACCAAAATCATGACAGATTGCGCATAGCAAAAGTATTAAAGAGTCATGGTCAGAAATTTGCCAAGGCGATAAGCCATCCAAAGGAGGCAAAATATCATTTTGTGCCTGAAGCAATTCAGTCATTGAACAACAAACATCTTTAAAGTGATTACGATTATGGTATTTGGGTTCAGTGGTTGCGCTAAACATAAAGTCTTGCTCTTTGGCAACTGAAATACAAATGTCTTTGATTGTTGTTAAGTCAGAGTTTTTATTTACCCAAAAGGGAGAATCAAGCAGATCCTCAATCCAAATTTCAAAAGGCTGTGTATTGGAGCCAAGATCGGTAAAGATTTTCTCTAGTTTGCTAAGGGATTTCCCTAGTAAAACTTTGTCGTTTGGGGTGTTGCGGTTGTTGGGGGACATTTTGGAAATTTAGCTACCTAAAAAGATCACAAATTTAGTACAGTGTCACTGTGTATTGAGGAACATACGTTAGTACTAAACACAATTAACAAAACCTAAATTCTTGCAAATGAGACCAACAAAATGAGCTTAATGACTTCTTTTGCCAAACTAAATCTTCGCACAAAACTAGTGATTGGATTTTCTGCGGTTATCACTTTCACGCTCATTATTTCTGGAATGGCCTTTCATGGCTTAAATACGCTAAATGATAATGCCCAAAAAATGTATGACAAAGATTTACTGGGTATCTCTTACTTACGTTCTATGAATCGGGCCGTCAATGAAGAGGGTCGAATCTTAAATCGATTAGTGCTAGCGGAAAATTTTAATGATGATGAGAACGTTAATACTTCTAAAGAACAATTAAAAAAAATTAAAGCTGATTTATTAGATTTTTATGAAAAAGCCAAGCCAACTTTAACTGATCCAGAAGTAAAGTCTCGCTTTGAAGCGCAACGACAAAATATTCAGGCTTATTTCTCTGAAGTAGACCGTGTCGTGAAGGTGGCAGACGCGAAGGGCGGCGCTAGCGCTGCATACGCAATAATAAAATCCAAAGAGTTTCGAGACATTCAAAATAAAGTAATTTCTGAAAATAGAGAAATGGCTAAACTCAAACAGGATGGTGCCGCTATCCGTCAAGCAGCCAATGCTGAGACAGCACTTCGTCTAGAATTGTTGATGGGCGCAATGGTTGCGATTGCATTGATCATGTCTTTAATCATTGTTATTCTGGTAAATAAATCCATCAGCGATCCTATAAATAATCTAAAGAGTGCGCTAGCGGATTTAGCTGCAGCAAAACTTGACACAGTAGTGAAGAATACTGATTACACCAATGAAATTGGTCAGATGGCTAAAGCGGTTGCAGAGTTACAGATTAGCTTGCAAAAAGCAGATGAATTAGCTGTCGCGGATCGCGAAAATAATCGCAGAGCCCAAGAAACTACCAAGCAAATTGGTGAGATTATTTCGTCTGCGGCGGGTGGGGATTTTACTGCTGCAGTTCCCTTACAAGGTAAGGACGGGTTTTTCCTTGACATATCTAGTCAAGTTAATAAGTTAATTGAAACCTCGCGTAATGCATTTAAATCCATTTCTAAAAATGCTACCAGCTTGGCATCAGCTTCAGACGAGTTATCTGCCGTAAGTGTACAGATGAGCTCGAACGCTGAAGAAACCAATGCTCAGGCTGGATCCGCAGCCTCTGCAGCAACACAAGTGAGCACTAATATGCAGACTGTTGCAACAGGCGTTGAAGAGCTAAGCGTTAGTATCCGCGAGATTTCATCCAATGCGATCGAAGCTTCTGCAGTTGCCACACAGGCCGTAAATGAGGCCCGTATCACCGGCGACACCATGAGTAAGCTTGGTGTGAGTAGCCAAGAAATTGGAAGTGTTCTTAAAGTCATTTCCTCGATTGCAGAGCAAACAAACTTACTGGCTCTGAATGCGACTATTGAGGCTGCTCGTGCAGGTGAGTTGGGTAAAGGCTTCGCGGTAGTAGCAAATGAAGTTAAGGAGCTCGCAGGCCAAACATCAAAAGCGACTGAAGAAATTAGTGAAAAAGTAATCAATATTCAAAATGATGTGAAGGGTGCAATTGATTCGATCACCTCAATTTCTGGAATCATTAACAAGATTAATGATATTTCCGGAATTATCGCAAGCGCTGTAGAAGAGCAGGCAGCCACTGCTAATGAGATTGGAAGAACTGTGGCTGAGGCAGCTTCTGGGAGTACTGAGATTGCTAAGAACATCGATTCTGTTTCTTCAGTATCTCGAAGCACAACAGAAGGTGCTAATAATTCTCAGCAGGCCGCCCGTGAACTTTCAAAAATGGCGACTGAATTACAAGAGCTTGTTAACCAATTCAAGGTAGAAGGTTAACAGGTTTAGGATCTAATTTACTGATAGTCAATATCCAATTAAGAGATATGGGTAATAACGATCAAATCTTAGACGAGTTTTTGCTCGAGGCGCAGGAAATTTTTGATCAACTTGATCTCGATTTTGTTGAGTTAGAGCAAAATCCAGATGATAAGAAGTTGGTTGGAAATATCTTTAGGGCCATGCATACCCTAAAAGGTAGCAGCGGGTTTTTCGCCTTTCATCGTCTGGAAAAAGTAGCTCATTCGGGAGAATCGTTGCTGAGTAAAATTCGGGATGGCGCATTAGTGCTTAATGAAGAAATTACCGATGCGCTTTTAGCAACCTCGGATCGCTTGCGCGAAATCGTCGCTAATATCAAAAAGCAGCGAGGTGAATCTTCGGGTGACGACTCTGAATTGATTGAATGGCTTAAGTTCTTAACGGAGGGTGGTAAAGCCTTTCCAAGAACAGGCAAAGAGGGTGCTGCGGGTTTCGTTGCCTCTCCACCACTAGAGCCAGCTGCTCTTATCGAAGCAACTCCTCAAGAAACAAATGTGGTCCAAACTTCTAATAAAGAGGTCAGCCCTCCGCCTAGTACTGATGTATCTAAGCCTTTAAATGCAAAAGAGAGCCCTGAGCCTGAACGCTCAACAGAAATTGCGGCTCCAATAAAAGTTAGCGTCGAGTTATTAGATAATCTCATGAACCTAGTAAGTGAGATGGTTTTAGCGCGTAATCGATTATTGTCTTTTGCAAGAACAAGTGGTGATCTAGCGTTCAATAACACTGTTCGTCGAATCGACTCAGTCACGCTAGAGTTACAAGAACGCATGATGAAAACCCGCATGCAGCCGATTAGTCAAGTGTGGACCAAGTTCCCAAGATTGGTTAGAGATATTGCACAAGAAACCGGTAAGCGGGTAGAGTTAATTCAAATTGGCGCAGAAACCGAGTTGGATCGCACATTATTAGAAGGCATTCGTGATCCCCTGGTGCATATCATCCGTAATAGCGTAGATCACGGTATTGAGTCTCCTGGGGAGCGTGTTGCAAAAGGCAAACCGGAGCAAGGAATTGTTAAGCTTCGCTCTTTTCATGAAAATGGCATGGTTATTATCGAAATTACTGATGATGGCGCCGGGATCAATGTGCCATTGGTTGCTAAAAAGGCAGTGGAAAAAGGACTTGTAACACCTGAGCGTGTGAGTAAGCTTACTGAGCGTGAAATTATTGATTTTATCTATTTACCTGGTTTTTCAACTAAAGAACAAATTACGAATTTATCTGGTAGGGGTGTTGGTATGGATGTGGTACGTACCAACATTCAGGGAATTGGGGGTAATGTAGATATTGCTACCTCAGGACAAGGAACTCGCTTACGTTTAAGTATCCCACTGACTTTGGCGATCATGCCCGCTGTCTTTGTGCGCTGTAAACAGCATAGTTACGCCATACCACAAGTCAATCTTTTTGAAATGTTGCGTTATGAACCTAAAGAAGGAGTTCCTGGGGTTGAGGATTTTTATGGGGTTCCGGTATTTCGTTTGCGAGATAAACTTATTCCGCTCGTATTCTTAAATCATCAACTTAAGTTAGACGACCAACCACCGCCAATCAATGAGCCCTTAAATATTGTGATTGTGCAGGCTGCCGGCATCCGCTTTGGCATCGTCGTTGATGAGGTGCTTTACATGCAAGAAGTAGTAGTTAAGTCCGTTGGACCATTGCTTAAAGGTACCCCTGTATATAGCGGTAGCACTATCTTGGGTGATGGTCGTGTTGCACTGATATTTGATATTGCGGCCATTGCTCTTCGCTCTGGGATTATTGCTAAATTAGCAGACAACCAATTTGAGCAGGATATATCCACTGCGATTGGAGCCGATACTGATGAGCAACAAATGCTCTTATTTGATTTACTTGGCTTAGAAAGGATGGTTGTGCCTTTAGATGTCGTTGATCGTTTGGAGATGATTGATGCGTCGAAAATTGATCGTCGTGGAAATGACGCAGTGGTACTTTATGGTAAAAAAATAATGAAGCTTATTCCTTTAACAAATTATGTTGAGGGTGCAACCCATAAAAGTCTGTATGGAGATGAAACAGTGCCAGTGATTGTGCACTATTTCAAGAATCAGCCGATCGGCTTTATCGTAAAAAAAGTTCATAATATTGTCAATGTCTCAACTCAATCGGTGATGATTACCCAACCACAGCGTGGAATTATGGGTAGCGTTATCGTCAATGATTCCGTCATGAGTATTTTGAATGTACAAGAGATTTTAAGTTTAAGTGGGATGGGCCCTTTTAATGATCCTGACTTTGTGCATGAGGAAGGGGGAGAAAATATTGCACTTACTATGAACGGTGAAGCTAAATGAGTCGTTCTGGCGCTTATGCAACATTTTATGTAGGCAATCTTTTTTTTGGAATCCCGATTGCCATTGGTGTTGAGGTAACCAAGGGGCAAGAGGTTACTCCTGTTCCTTTAGGCCCAAAAGAAGTTGCAGGTTTTTTTAATTTACGCGGCCATATAGTTACAGCGATCGACATGCGTGTTCGATTGGGACTTAAGGCAAATGTAGACGGGCCTGATACCGTGAGTATCTTCTTTCAAGATCAAGATGCATTATTTGCACTCATGGTCGATCGTGTTGGGGATTTCACACTGGTTAGCGAAGTAACTTTTGAAGAAACTCCGAGCAATTTAGATCCTAACGCAAGAGAGTTGATTGTTGGGGTACATAAGTTGGCAGATAAATTACTGCTGATATTAGATACGCAGAGGATCGTTTCAGGCATACCCCTGGTACAACACTGATCTTAGTTTAGACAGTTTGGATAAAATTCGCGTACTCATTGTTGATGATTCTGCCGTTATGCGCAAAATCATTGCAAGCGCCTTACAAAAAGATCCCTCAATTGAGGTTGTTAGTTTTGCTGCCAACGGTCTACAAGCAATTGAGGCTATTAAGACTCATTCTCCGGATGTGATGACCTTGGATATTGAAATGCCGGAGATGGATGGATTAACTGCGCTTCGGGAAATCCGCAAGACTAATAAGTATTTGCCGGTCATCATGTTTAGTTCACTTACCCATCAAGGCGCTCAGGCCGCAGTAATGGCATTAACCGCAGGCGCTAGTGATTATGTTGGTAAGCCCGCTACTTCCACCGGCAGTATTGATGGTGCCTTTAAGGTTCTGGAAACCGAGTTAATTCCTAAAATTATTGGCCTTGCTAAACGTGTTAAATCGCGCCAAGCAAGAGAGGCTAGTGGGTCTGATGGTAAATCACTCAGTTCAAACCCATCTACCCGCTCAAGCCTCGAAGAAGAACCTATAAAGCCCAAAAAGATAGAGAAAAGTTCACAAAAATCTATTATTCCAATACAGCCAGTACAGGCGATTTGCATTGGTGTTTCAACTGGAGGCCCCATGGCCTTAATGCAAATCTTTAGTCAGATTTCTACTCCTATTAGTGTTCCAATATTTATTGTGCAACATATGCCACCTTCATTTACCGCATTACTCGCTGCACGCTTAAGTGCTGCTGGGGTTATGAATGTAAAAGAAGCCGAAGAGGGTGAGATTGCTTTAGCAGGCGTTGGCTATATTGCACCTGGTGGATTTCATATGACCTTGAAAAAGTCTGGTACCAAAACTAATATCCACTTAAATACCGAGCAACCGGAAAATTCATGTCGACCTGCGGTCGATGTTTTATTTAGATCGGCTGCCGAGGTGTATGGAGGAGGGGTATTAGCAGTAATGCTGACAGGTATGGGGTATGACGGTCTAAAGGGTTGCGAAATTATCTCGGCCAAGGATGGACAGATCATTGCACAAGACGAGGCTACCAGTGTTGTATGGGGTATGCCAGGCGCGGTAGTTCAGGCGGGATTGGCGAGTGCGGTATTGCCAATAGAGAAGATCCCAGAAGAAATTGTATTTCGCTCTCGACAAGCTACTAACTTCCGATAAATGTCTAAAGAATATCTTCCGCAGTTTTATGAGATGGTAGCAGAACATATTGGCATTTCCTTAGATGATACAAAGCAATACTTAATTGAATCTCGTCTTTTGCCATTGAGTCAAAAAGATGGGCATCCAAATGTTTATTCATTTATTAAAGAGCTTGTAAAAGAGCCGGTTGGATCTTCACATTGGCAGGCGTTTGAAGCATTGACTACGAATGAAACCTCTTTTTTTCGAGATAAGCATGTATTTGACGGTCTTCAAAAACATATTTTGCCAACGCTCATCGCTAACCGCAAAAAAGAAAAGACTTTGTACATCTGGAGTTCGGCAGTTTCTGCGGGACAGGAAGCCTACAGCATTGCGATGCTGATTCGTGAGAATTTTTCCGAATTACAGGATTGGAATATCCTAATTCAAGCGACCGATATATCTGAGTCGATTCTAGATAAAGCAAGATCCGGTGTATATAGTTCATCAGAAGTAAAGCGCGGGTTAGATCAACAATATTTAGATAAATATTTTCATAAGAAGGGTGAGGTTTATCAAATTCATCCTTCTATTCGCACCATGGTGAATTTTTTACCACATAATCTTGTCGGTTCCTGGCCGTTCTATCCCAAGTTTGACTTGATTATGTTGCGTAACGTCTTGATCTATTTTAAACAAGACGCCAAAAATAAAGTATTAGAGAAGATGCATAAGCAGCTACACTTTGAGAGCGGAGTATTAATCCTTGGCGCTTCGGAGTCAATTTATATGAACAGCCTTTATAAAACAGTTCCATTTGAAAAAATTTCTTATTACCAAGCCAATTAACCATCAAGAGAATGCTATGGAGCAAAGTAATATTTCAACTGAGCAAAGTTTGGTAACTAATCAAAACATAAATCCTCTATTTGCAGCTTTTTGCATTCTTGTTGTTGATGATAGTCGCACCCTAAGACGAATTTTGATTCGTGAATTAAACTCACTTGGATTTCAAAATATTTTAGAAGCAGCAAATGGCGTAGAGGCAATCGCAACTGTAAGAGATAAATCTGTTGACTTAATGTTACTTGATATGGAAATGCCTGAATTAGATGGCTTAGGTGTATTAACCGAACTGAAGTCCGATGAAGATTATAAAGCCCTGCCAATAATCGTTATATCTGGTGCTGAGCAGTTCGATAAAACCATTAAGTGTATAGAAATTGGTGCAGAGGACTACCTACCAAAACCATTTGATCCGATTTTACTTAAAGCACGTATTTTTTCCTCATTGGAGAAAAAAAGATTACGAGACTTAGATCAAAAAAATTTAGAGTTGCTTAACCAAGAAAAAGAGCTGTTGGAGGTAGAGCAGTTAAAGACGGAAAAGTTAATGTTAAACATTCTTCCAAGACCAATTGCAGATCGTCTAAAACGGGGAGAAAAAAATATTTCGGGTAGCTACCCTGATGTCACAATTTTATTTAGTGACCTAGTTGGATTTACAAAAATGTCTTCACAGACAAGTGCCACTGATTTAGTCAAGCTTTTAAATGATCTTTTTACTCGTTTTGATAAGCGTGCGGATGCTCTTGGTGTAGAAAAAATTAAAACTATTGGTGATGCTTATATGGCTGTTGCCGGTCTTCCGATTCCAAGGCCTGACCATGCCCAGCTATGCGCTGATTTAGCCTTAGGAATGTTTGATGATCTCAAATCATTTAACACAGAAAATGGTAAAGAATTGGGTATGCGAATCGGTTTAAATTCGGGGCCAGTAGTTGCTGGAGTAATTGGTTTTACTAAATTTTCTTATGACTTGTGGGGTAATACCGTTAATACAGCCAGCAGAATGGAGTCGACATCCAAGCCTGGGAGAGTCCAGGTATCTCCTGCAACCTTTGAGGCCATTAAGAATGACTATCTTCTAGAGGAAGGTGGATTGATGGAGTGCAAAGGCTTGGGTGAAATTTTGACACACTTGCTGATTTCAAAAAAATAGAATTCGTCTAGTTATTTAATTAATATGTCGGTTTTCCCGATAGGAGCCTACCGACACCGTACCCTGAGCTGGTTCCAATATATGGTAATCGTCCCCTAGGTTAGAGTGGGTTAGAAGTAGAATTTTCTCGTTACGAGGGCGTGACCTGTCTGGTTTTCTCGAGCCAATTTCATCTAGAAACGCTGGCTCCGGTTGTTGATTCGGGTATCCATTTCGACACGAACTCCAGTGGGGTTTGGTATTCCAGACTGGAGTGGGGTCGAACGGCATTGTAGTGTTTGCGCCATGTTCCGATAATGACCTTCGCATGAGCTCTGCTGTAGAACCAATTCATGGCCAGATATTCATCCTGGAACTTGCCGTTGAAGCTCTCGTTGGTTTCGTTTTGCCATGGCTTACCGGGTTCGATCAAAAGGTTGCGTAATCCGCAATCAGCTGCCCACTGCAGCAGGGCGATGCTGACAAACTCCGGCCCATGGTCGCTTCTCAACACCATCTGGCATCCACGTTCCTTGATCAACTGCTCGAGCACCTGGATAAGTCGCTTGCTTCGGATCGAACCGGCCACATCGATATGCAGACTCTCTTTGGTGAACTCATCAATCATTGTCAGGCACTTAAGCTTGTCGCCATTAGCGCAGCCATCGAAGACAAAGTCATACGCCCAGACTTGGTTGGGCCCTGTCGCTACAAACGGCTGTCTGTTTTGGCTACGGTAGCGCTTCCTGGGCTTCTTGGCAGGCACCTGCAGCCCCGCCTTTGCCCAGATCCTCGCCGCCCGATCTCGGCCCAGCACAATGCCATCGCGGCGCAAAAAGATCCGTACCCGCCTGGCGCCATACCGGGGGTACTGCGCCGAGTAGTCACGCATGGCTTCGATAACGGGTCTGTCCTTCATCGGCATCTTGTGCTCGTACACCAACCCCGATCTGGCAACGTTCATTAGCGTACAGGCCCGTCTTTGGGTCACACCTCGGCTAACCGCATACCGGGCCTGCTCAAGACGCGTCTGCACGCTCACCACTTTTTTACTGCGATCTCCTTCATCACCTCGATCTCAAGGTCCCGTTCAGCCAAGATCTTCTTTAACCGATTGTTCTCTTGCTCTAGGGCCTTAAGCCTGCGGACATCGTCTGTGCCCATATCCCCGAACTTCTTGCGCCAGGCGTATATCGAGGGCTCACTCACCCCGTGGCGCTTGGCCACCTCGGCTACCGGCGATCGATCCGCCTCTTGCAAAATCCGAACGATCTGCTCGTCCGTAAACCTCGCTCGCTTCATCACTGCTCCTCAGGTCAGAGGAGCCATTGTCTCTAAATCACCTTGGTCCGAAAATCCCAGGACAGGTCATTATCAAATCCAGGGAAGGGGACTCGGTTACCTTTGAGAGCCCATCGGGGATTCGAACGGTTGAGATTATTCGGGTAACGTATACGGGGTAATCGGTAGCGATCGTTCGCAATTAAAGCGCTCGCTAGATTGTAAATATCTAGGCTGCAACAAGACGTAACTCAGAAGAGGGCACGCTAAATTCGATGGCGATGCCATTTCTCAGTGGCGCAACACCCCGAGCGTGCGCAATATCTGCCCGGATCAGGGCATCACCTATTCGAATATCGTAGCGCAAGACCTCTCCAAGAAACTCAACGTCTTCGATAATCCCTCTTAATCCGAGACGATCGGTCGCATGATGGTCGCCAGTGAAACTAACGGCATGAGGCCGAAAAGCGAGCTCCATCTTTGATTCGAGCAGCTCAAGACCTTTCGGAAGAACTACACTGCCAAGCGCAGGGGATATGAACTTGATCTGGTTGCCTTCTCGACTAATTG
>Ga0194116_10006523_pt1 | contig 12403 bp, 13 predicted proteins | sample TA2MahsurfametaG_4_FD_148617 | JGI IMG/M metagenome (GOLD analysis project Ga0194116, IMG submission 148617) | Freshwater microbial communities from Lake Tanganyika, Tanzania - TA2015008 Mahale S9 surface | ecosystem: Environmental > Aquatic > Freshwater > Lake | place: Tanzania: Lake... | reverse complement strand
AAATAGTCAAAAGTATTACAGCTAAGAAAATGTTTGAACGATTCCCGAGCCTTAAAGAGAAATTATGGGGTAGTGAGTTTTGGACGAAGGGTTATTTTATGAGTACAGTGGGCAAGCATGGAGATGAAAAGAAGCTATGGAACTATGTTAAGAACCAAGGTTCAGGCAAAGTTTCTTATAAAGCCTTTTAACAAAAGCAGTTGAAACTTTTTTAGATACCTTGTAGCTCTGCTGCGCGGAGCATCATTTTAAAAAGACTTGCTTAAAACAACTCTTTATTGCAATATTAAGTGACATGTAGTTATTCAAGTTTATTCCAAGTCAAGTTGCTAAATATTTATGATTCAATCCCAAGATACTATTGATCTTAACAAGAAAAATACCATTCCTAAGAATATTATTCTTAATTGGCTATATGCTACTGATCGTTACGTTTCTATTGAAAAACTAGGAGAGTGGCTTGAAAATAGTACGGAAGGTCATTATAAGTTAGTAAGGAATAATATTACTAACACACATAAAGATTGTGCATGAGCGATAAACCTACATTAAGCCTGGGTAATAAATTATCTGTCCACACACTTAATCAACTTCAAAAGCTCAATACTAAGAATCCAAACACAAAGCAGTATAGGACAAAAGCCACTTCTACTAATGTGCTAAAAAGTGATATTCAAAATAAAAGATCTCAAAAGCCTGTTCCGAGCAAAAAAGATTGTGCAAAGAAGCAAAGAATTGATGAGCATAATAGAAACAGAGAACAAGGAGTAATGCTATACAAAAAGCACTTGGCACATTTTAGCAAATTATACCCCAATTGTTTTGGTATTCCTCCCAAACCTTTAGCTATCGGTATTCATAATGATCTATTTGAAAAAGAATTAAAAAGGCCAGAAAAAGAGAGATTAACCAACGGAGCTATTCGACGTTTCCTTAGTAAATATACTAGGAGTGTTGTATACAAAGAGTGTATGCAAGTAGGTAGTGCTAGAGTTAATCTTCAAGGAGAAAATGTCGGTGAGGTTAGCCTAGAACATGCAGAATCATATAAACACTCTCTAGAATTATGGAGAAGTAAACAAGTTACGCCTAAAAGTAATAATAAACCAATAGGCACGACAGGTAAGTAAAAATAGTTAGCTACTATCAGCTAAACTCTATATACTATAAGAGTTATGGCCTAGTTGTTTAGTCTCGGCTAGGCCACCAAATAATTAACACAAAAAGAAGTTTATCGTATGAATAAGTCAGAACTTGAAAAGCAGATTGCAACCAAAAACTCTATTACTCTGAAAGAAGCTGGTAAAATAATTGATATGTTTACCGGTAGTATTATGTCTGCTTTAGAAGCGGGTGAGGAAGTCCAACTTATTGGTTTTGGTAATTTCTCGGTTTCTAAGGTAAAGGCAAGAGAAGGAAGGAACCCAAGAACTGGGGCTGTTATTAATATACCCACCCATAACTCTCCAAGGTTTAAGGTGGGGCAAAAGCTCAAGGATGCTGTAAACAAATAATTACTGACTGCTATTATTTAGAGGATATTATGAAATACGACTACAGAAACATAAGCTATAACAGAACTAGCACATATTACGATCAGGACTTGCGTAGATATTTCCTAAAGATATATCAGTTGATGAGTGTAGGGCTAGCAATTACGGCCGTGTCTGCAATGGCGGTATTATCAATGCCACTACTTACTGAGCTAATGTTTGTAATGGACCATGGATACCTTGTAGGTTTAACTGGTTTTGGTTGGTTAATAAGTTTTGCGCCACTTGGTATTTCTTTATATTTTGCATTTGGATACGATAGAATCAATGCGGATAATGCCAAAATGCTATTTTGGTTATATGCAGTATTGGTGGGCATGTCCTTATCCTCTCTTGGGTTAATATATACAGGAGCGTCAATTGCTAGAACATTCTTTGTATGCTCAGCTATGTTTGGCGGTATGAGTCTATATGGATATTCAACAGGTAAGGATTTAACTAACTTTGGCGCATTCTTATTTATGGGATTAATGGGATTAGTTCTGACTTCTATAATAAATATGTTCTTAAGAAGCTCAGCTATAGAGCAAGCATTATCGATAATTGGAGTGTTTATTTTTACAGGACTAATTGCATATGATACGCAAAAATTAAAGTCTATTTATTACAGTGGCAACGATACTAGGGGTAAACTTGGGATAATGGGTGCGTTTACCTTATATCTAGACTTTATTAACTTGTTTGTATTTTTAATTAGGTTTTTAGGAGTAAGAAGAAATGATTAACACAACTAGATATAATATTACAAAATCAAACTTCCTTACCATTGGAATAATCACAATATTGTCCTATCTGTTAAATCAGAGTGCGGCGATTTATCATTGTGCTTCAATATTTACAACAATAGCTGTTGAGGAGAACTTAATTGACTTATATCGTGGTACTTTAGGAATTTAAAAATACTTAAAGAATGATTATAATTTATCATAATAAAGTTAGATAAACATTGGATAAATTTATGGAAAGAAATATAGAACAATCTAATAAATGTAACTCTAGGCTAAACTGTAAATGTATTATTGGAGTGGCTTTAATTACTATGTTAGCAATTGCTACTAGCTATTTATACGTACAATATACGGGACAAACTAATTTAATTAATAATCAGCTAGGTTATATTGCGGAGCTTAAAACAGATCTGGCAAGTCGTGATATGACGAATGGCAGTGCTACAAGTTCTTTAACAAGCGCATTCTTGGAAGACAACTGGGTGTCATTTAGGCATCCGTGGTTATTGATAGATAATATGTTGCTAAACAATAACAAGAATTATTGGAATAGTAGTAACTTAGAGCATTATTATAATCAACTACTTACCAAAACAACTGAGACTGAATACATTATAACTGCTGTTATAGCGGGATTTGCTAAAGAAGAAATATCAATTGAGTTAGTCGATAACTTCTTAATGATAAAAGCAAGTCACAGTAACGATAAGACAGAAAATGAGAAAAACACCATATCTCAAAACAAGTCTTATTATTCTATTAAGATACCAAACGATATAGATCAAGATGGTATTACCTCTGAATTAAACAATGGTATTCTGACTATCAAAATACCTCGTATCAAAGTAGAAAAAGAAGTAAAGAAACTAAATATCACTTAAAATACAAAAGTTTATGGCATTATCCAAGTTTTTAGATCCCAAAAATGATATAGCCTTTCGGAAGATATTCGGTTCTGAAGAGCATAAGGATATTCTAATTCATTTTATTAATGATATATTAGAGCTAAGGGGCAATGATCAAATAGAAGATGTGGAATTTCTATCTACCATACAAGACCCTGAGATTGCCTCTAAAAAACAAAGTATAGTTGATGTACTCTGTAGGGATAAAAATGGAGTGCAAGTCATCATAGAGATGCAAGTTGCTCCAACAAAAGGATTTGAGAAAAGAGCACAGTATTATGCGTCTAAAGCGTATTCACGACAACTGAACAAAGGTCAAGAAATAGACGGTAAATACGAAAACTTAAAAGAAGTAATATTTATAGCTATTGCGGACTATGTTGTCTTTCCCGATAAACTTGAATTTAAGTCTGACCATATAATATTAGATAAGTCTACATATGAACATGACTTACGGGATTTTTCGTTTACATTTATAGAACTGCCTAAGTTTACAAAAGATAAAATAGAAGAACTAGAGAGTATTGTTGATAAATGGTGCTATTTCTTCAAATACGCTGCCAAAACCAGTGAAGCCGATATGGCAAAAATAGCTAGTTCATATAAAACTATCGGTGATGCTTATGAGGTAGTAAACCAGTATAACTGGAACGAACAGCAACTTATTGCCTATGAGCAAGAAAAAAAACGTGTCTGGGATAATATTGCGGCTGAACGTTATCAGATTGATTTAATTAAGCAAAAAACTGAAGAAATAATGGCTCAGGGTATAGCAGAAGGTATAGCTAAAGGTAAGGCTGAGGGTAAAAACGAAGGTAGATCTGAAGAAAAAATAGAAGTTGCCAAAAACATGCTTTCCAAAAATTACTCTATTTCTGATATATCCTCTATTACTGGCTTATCGATTGAGCAGATTAAGCAACTCTAATGTTAATGTTTTCTTCTTTCAGGATTTGTACAAATCAAGACTTAATCTTACAGACACTATAATTTAGCCTATCTGATTGTAAGTTGAATCATCACTGTCAGATAAGTGTTCAAGGTACAAGATTTCATTATTTTTCTCAAGAGCCAATTTTTTGCTATCGATAAAAGTTTGTATCGGAGTTTTCCCATAGCAGTTTTGAATACTCTCCAGTAACAAATTAAGTTTATCTTGGATGACACTAATATAAGGAGAATGTGCTGGGAAATGAGCTTTTACTATAGCCTCAGCTTTGTTTAAACAATCGGCAGCTTTTTGTTTAAACAATTGAGCATTTTGCGTATTTCCCTTACTCTTTTCTTGAATAGATTTTTTAAGGTATAAGTCTGCTAATTTTTCTAAAGTGAAAAAACGTACTGGATGTTTATTTTGTTGAAATACATCTAGAGCTTGGTTAAATAAGGTTTCCGCAGTTTCTAAGTCATCTATCGCAAGGTGAACTGCTCCCAAGTTATGTAATATCCAGAGAGTTTCTATATGGTAACTTCCATAATGCGCTTTATAGATTATTAAAGCTTGCTCGAGTAATTTTTTAGACTCTTTATAATTTTTAAAGTGACTAATAGTATTAGCTAAATGCAGTAACGACCATGCGGTTTGTATAGCATCACTGCCGTAATGTTTTTTATGAATAATTAAAGCTTGTTCGAGTAATTCTTGAGATCCAGTATAATCTTTTAAATCCCTAAGAACTCTACCTAAATGCGTTAAAGACCAAGCCATTTCATGAGAACTATCACCGCTATGTTTTTTATAAATTTGTATCCCTTCTTCTATTAATTTTCTTGCTTCATGGTATTCTCCTACAGCTCTATGAGCAGCGGCTAACCTGACTGAGACCCAAGCCGTATGCATATTATCTTCACCGTAATATCTTTTATAAATATGCAATGCTTGTGCAATCAACTCCTTTGCTTTTTTATATTCTCCTATATTACGGTAAACATTCCCTAAATACACTGAAGCTCGAGCCGTTTTAATATGCCCTATACCATATTCTTTCTTGTAAATTGTCAAAACATGTTCTAATAAGTTCTTTGCCTCTATGTACTTTCCTAAATGCCGGTATGAGCTAGCTAGGTACATTGAAATAAGAGTAGTTTCAAGGTGCTTTACTCCATAATACGCTGTATAGATTTTTAATGCTTGCTCTAATAATGTAACGGACTTTTTATAATTTCCTATATTCCTATGAACACAGCCTAAACGCGCTATAATCCAAGCATTGTTGATGTTGTCTACTCCATTATGATTATCAAGAGCTTGTTCAAATAATGCTTTTGCTTTTTGGTACTTAGCTACATTGAAATAATAGTTTCCTAATTTTGCATACAAGTTAGATATATCAATTTGATTTAATAATTTCCTATGACTTAAAAACGTCTCAATATGATTTACCAACAAAGTTATTTGATTTGAATTAGGTATTTTCAATTCATTGGTAATAGAATGTTCTAAAATACTTGAGATATCTAAAATTTGTTTAGTATTTTGTTCTAATTTTAATTCTTTCATTATGTACGCTAAAGTGATTTCTTGTGTACTATTGTGAACAGATAACATCGTAGAATGGTCATTATTGATCGATGATTTTTCGCTAATTAATGAGAATTTTTTTAATTCATGAATAAATTGACTAACTATAATATCATCTTTATACATAGTTAATAAATCTTTAGGTATATCTTCAGAGTTAAGTAAACTAATAAATAGAAGCAGATCTGCGAAATCTGAGTGCGCTTCTATAATATGCTTTACCGACAATGTAACAATATCATAGCGTGTTTTATTATATTCGCCGATATCATTTAATATAGTTTTTTGAACGGTAATAAATTCTTCTTTGGACTCAGCAATATATTTCAAATATTCGGTACAGGAAGTTTTTAATTCTTTAATATAAGAAGCTGCCACAGAAATATCTAAGGGAAAAGGTGGTATTTTTTCTAAAAAATTCACAGCCGTTGATTGCAAGTCATTAGGGAGCTCTTTAGTACCATGGATAATTTTATTAAAAAGCTCTAATTTTTCTTCTTTATTTAGCTCTCCGACATGAATAACGTTCTCAGCGAGAATATAGCTATTATTAGCAATGTTGCTGTCGGTGGTTGTTATGATTACTCTCCCGTTACCCCACACACTTGAGTCGTATGGGAAATATTCTTGTATATCTTTAAATGTTTTTAAATTATTATAGATAATAAGCCAATTAGAATAGGCCTTAATTTTTTTTGTTAAGAACATCAATAGCCTTTTTTCTGTCTCTGGCCCTTCTTTCATTTGTAAAATTATCATTAATTGTTGTTTTTCTTCTTCTGTTTTACAAAGGGAATAGACTAATTGCTTCAGAGAAGAGAGGATACTACCCTGAGTTTCACAGTTAATTTCCCATATTAATGACGTTTTTTGATCACGGGCGTACCGCCGTGCAATAGTTGTTTTACCGGAACCTCCAATACCTACTAATGCGATGGTTTTAATACCGTTATTAGCGTTAGCTAATTTTTCCTCTATAGTAGCAAATATTGATTGACGGCCTAGCAGGGCTTTTTGATGGGGCAGTAGTAAATCAATGATGATTTGATCTGAATTTGTGGCTTTATCTTCTGTAACAAATTGTAAGACAATAACCCCATATATTAACGGAATAAAAAATACTAATAAAATGATAAAGTTTCTCTTTGTTAATTTACTTTTAAAAAAAAAGGATTCAATTAATTTCTGAGTTTTTTGGTGTTCTGTTTGAAATGAATTTTTGATAGCCTGATATTCTTTGTTAAATTCTTGGATTATTCCTTCTAAAACGTTATGGCCGATAACTTTCTCTAATAACTTGAATATAACAAAGTAATACTGTTCTTTGTCACTGAGATCTAAATAATCATTAGCTTCAGACTTGATACAAGAGTTATTATTTTTATTAAGTATTAGAATAGCAGAATTAACTTGATGCTGATTATGCATTAATTCATCGGTTAATACATAGAAATTACGTTTAATATCTTCATTAGTTCTATAAGTATCTTTTAAAATAACATTTGCTAACTTCAAATGCTCCTTTAGTTCATTAAGTACATTTTTTTCTTCAGTACCGATTTGTTTATAACTGACGGTACAAGTTATACCTTGTCTATTAACTATTTTGCCAATTTTTACTAAGTGAGTTTTGAATGAGTTTTGAATTAATAACAAAAAATAATATTGTCTAATAAACGACAGCTTACCTGATTTTTCAATAAAATCTATTATATATTCTCTAGAACTATGTCCTAGTTTTAACATTATATTATGAATATGAGCACTTATTGTTCTTGGAGAAATTGATAATAATGATGCCATTTTCTTTTCGCCCCTCTGATGCAAAATACAAGCAACTACGTCTATTTCTCTATAAGTAAATTTTACATCATTTATTACTTTGAGGTGCTCATCATATATTTCCCTTTTTTTATGATAATTTATTTCTAACATCATTAATAATTCGTTGGTTATTTAGTTAATCGTGTCCCTTTAGTAAAAATGCATAACTACGGCAAAATATTAAAATAATATGCACTTTTAAAATATATTATAGGTGCATTAATATGAGTTCAACTACAACTACACTAGAGGAAGTTGCTAACCAGTTCCAAGTCTGGCGAGATAATAAAAAAAATAGTAAATTTTCTCCTATCCCCATTTATCTAAAAAATCATGCCAGGCAATTATTGAGTTCCTATTCAATATCACAAGTTGCCGCCGCCTTAAGTATCAGTAGATCCTTTCTTTATAATATCCAAAAAGATCAAAATTACTCACTTGATAGAAAAAATCAGCAAACTTCAGGAACTGAATCACTTAATTTTATTCCTTTCAATTTCGCTGATCCAAACCAGCAAAAAAAGAATCATCTAATCAACCCTGCGCCACTCTTAAACTTCACTTGCGAGATGATAAAACCAAATGGTATCAGGCTTATTATTCACACTTCAGATCCAACTAGCATTATTAATACCTTTTTATGCTCCAATTAACGCCTCAATCAACCATATTTGTTGCAACCATACATATTGATTTCCGCAAAGGCATCGATGGTCTTATTGCTGTTTGCAACCAAAAACTTACTATAAACCCTATGGGTGGGGCTTTATTTCTATTTTATAATAAAAGTAAAACCACTATTAAAGTCCTATCGTTCGATGGTCAAGGATTCTGGCTCTGTACCAAAAGACTTTCTCAAGGTAAATTTAAATATAAAATACAACCTCTAAATGGTTCAACCTACCAACAGATCTGTCATCGATCCCTGCACATTCTAATTAATAATGGTGACCCTTTATCAGCAAAACTGGCAAAAAACTGGAGGCCTTTAAGCAGCTACTAACTCAGTATTATTACGATACTCCAGGTATTGCCAAGGTAGGTAACTGCTCGCATCCTTCTGTACTTTATTCCAGTTGGATTGAATCCAGTTAAAATAAGCAAAGCCGTTGATGCCGTTTGCCTCACATGTCCTTACTATGCTACTTAAGCCACTCCATATTGCAGCACTATTCCTGGTCTTAAAAAATAAAGAATTTTTGCGCTGTAATATTATGCTCTTTAAAGCCCGCTCGGATTTATTATTATCTAAAGGAGCTCCCTTAACCTTTAAAAAACGTGTCAGTCCGGTTTTATTATTTAGCCAATAATTCATTGCCTTACCCAGTGCACTATTAGGCTCTACTAATTTTTGATCATATAAGTGCCTGATCTTATCATATATGTTTTTAATATGCTTGCTGCTATTTTTCTTATGATGTCTTAGCCTTTTTCTGGAATCATAATTTCGGCATTCATGGTCAATTTTGTAGATCGAACTAATTTCATCTAAAAAATATTTGCATTCTTCAGGATAATAATCTTTTATCTCGGCAAATTTCTCCCGGCCATGAAATAAGCAATTTATTATTATTAACTTATCTAGCTCTTGCTCATCAACTTTAGGCGTATTTTTACTACTTGCGTCTACCATTAATTTTAAATAATGATCTTTATTGCCCCTGTTGGTCATGATCGGTACAAAATTCTCTCCGCAGTGCTTATTATCAGTCATGTATAATATGATATTCTTACCTCTAGCCGTTCTAGTACATATGGTAGTTGTATTACAACTGCGCTGCTGTTTCTCAGGCAAGGTTTTATTAGTCTTCATCACTTCAAGAATTTTTGCCCCGGTATCATCTGAATAAAAGATCTTGCTCTCACTCGCTGCTGCCAATAACTGCTGATATATAGCATAACCACAATCTTCCCATACACCTAAACATTGAATCCATAATGTACTTTCAGCTATAGGTGCATTATATAGGGACTGTAATTTTGATAATCTATGAAAAGGCATCCCATAAACTCTCTGCAGTATAATTGAACTTCTTGCACTATGAGTCCATTTATCTACTGATTGATGATTCATAAACTCCAAACCACAAGTATTGCAGCGTAATACTGACTTCTGGTATCGTTCGACATTTACCGGAGAATTACCGCTGAATTGTAATAACTTACGTGCTTGACCCTCGTAAAGCTTTCCTTTATGACAAGACCCGCATATATCGCCAACTCCTATATCTTCAATCTCTATATTATTAATAGGGGCATCCGGATAATTATCAAAACCATATCGGCCTTTACCAGTCCTACTGGCTCTCTTCCTTTGATGTGATGCAATATCTATTACTTTAGAATCTGAATCAGTATTACTACCGTTACCGCAAGCACCATTACCACGAGATTCATTTTGCGGTTCTAATGAATCTCCGACAGCTTTTTTAGCGCCTCTTGATCCAGGCTCAATAATATCTGTTTTAATTGATTGGTACTGATTTTTCCAGACTTTAACTCTTCCATTAGGACTTTAACAAAGTCTAACGTCTCTAATACTAAATCTTTGTAACGATAATTATTTTCTTTTAGTATTTCATCTAGGGTATTTACAACTTCTTGTCGCTGTGCTGAACTTAAGCTAACTATTGCTGGTTTCTTCATTGCCGGATGCTTATAATTAGGTGCTTTTTTAGAATCTTAAATAATTTTTTATCGCGTCGCAACTATTAATTAACATTTAAGATAATTAAAAAAATTTATAATAGTATCACCTATAAATTAATAGTTTATGCATTTTTACTAAAGGGACACATACTTTATAATAAAAATAAATAGTTGACCTTTTTAGTTCCGCACCGTTATTTTTAAGTAGCATAGAAAGATCTTGTTCTTAATACCGGTGCTAATAATAGCTTTTAGGGGGATAAAATTTATCATAACTCATCCTGTTGATGATATAGCTCACCTGTCATTTCGACTTTAGATTCTAAACTATCAAACTGCGTTGATTTAACAGTTAAATACGCATGTTCTTGTAATGAAGATTCAGTGTTTGAAGGAACTTGATGCGTATATTGGTCAAGCTTTGATTGAATATAATTTTTTACGACACTGTCTACACCATCCATAACTTGTAAGTCAAAAATATCTTGTAACGTTTGTGGTTCTAACATAGTAAAAACTTTATCAATAAACCTTTGAATTCCCCATAGGGACTTTATATCATTCATATACTGAACCATATTCCCTTCAGTTAATAATGTTTTGAATTTTTCTGAAGATAGTGTTGATGACATATTCATAAATGTATCCCAGACGGTAGCATTCATAACTTGTACAATCGTTTTACCGTCCAAAGTGTTCCAAACTTGTTTATAATAATCTGTCTTAATATCATAAGGCAGTATATCTACAACACTATTATAATAAGGACTAGATAGTAATGCTACGTTTAGTGAATTATCTAGCAATAGCTGTAAAAAAACTTCTAACTTGGCATCAGGTATTTCTCCTATTGACAGCTGTTCATTATAAAGGTTTTTAGGTAATTCTGTTATTTGTTTAATTTGACAAATTTTAGTTGTAAAGTACCCCCATAATAATTTAGCTAGGTCATGACTTATATTACATTTACCATGTAATATTTCTGCATCAAATATTTCTTGTATAAAATGAGGAAATACCTCGCTGGCACGTTCATCATTATCTCTAATTAATATACCTGTTGCATAAACTTGTTGTTTACCTAGTTCTGCAGAAGGAACGAAAGGAATAAAATTCTTATCCTTATCCTTCTTTTCAGTGAAGGATATATATTCTCGATAAATTGTATGTAAAATATTATCAAACGCCCCTTTATCATCAATACTATAAGGTTCACTTTCATTATTAAAACGTTGACTTAAAAGTGCATGAACCCCTTCATGTAGTAAAGTCGATACTACATGTGAGACGTGCGGTCTAGATGAGTTAAGTATTATAATATTGGCTTCCTCAATATATCCACCGCTTAGAGGAAGGTTGTGACCAATTAATATACCGTCTGTAGTTGTTATATGATCTAAAACTATTCGTAATACCGGATGCTCAGCTACGAGATTTATGGTATTTACAAAGGAGTCTAACTCCCACAAATCAGGCGGTAACCCACAATAGGTTTTTTTTAAAAGGTTTTGTACGGATGAATCGTATTTCTCTATATTATCCAATGAGTTAGATATAGGAGGAGTTAGTTTCGTTAACAGCGGTAGCGCTTGTATATACCCCATCACACTTTCTGGATTAATGCCTTTGTAGGTATCTACAGGTAGATGTTTAATAATTTTATGAGCATTTCCAACATCCATAATTGCTAAAACATTAACAAGATTATCCGAGGTTAAAATTGTATATAAGAATTGAGGGATTAATTTTGTTAAATGGTCAGTAAATATAATTTGTTCTTCCTTTGGCTCTGATTCATTGATTGGTAGAACTAAAAATTCTTTTAAGATTCTCGGTGTTAATAATAATTGTATATCTGATGATTTAAATAACTCTTCTATAAAATTAGTGGAATTTGGGCTAAGTAATTTATCTAGTATCTCATCTTCTCTTTCTTTATTATGCGATTTCATTTTTTTACTCACTTGGTAGGTTATAAGTCGCAATATTAGGGGTATTAGACCCATTTGGTGTCAAATTTTACGGTTTAAAAACCAAAATCACGCTAAAGCTGTAACAAATTGCTCTATATAACCGCATCGGTAAGACAAGAGCCCATGGGAGCTTAAATATTTTATTGATTTTTCACAGTTTTAAAGGGTTTAAAGCGCACGATATTTTGTACCGATAAAATTTTTGATAGTCTCTTTAGCCTAAATATATCAATGATATTAAAGAAAAATA
>Ga0194116_10006522_pt1 | contig 12404 bp, 13 predicted proteins | sample TA2MahsurfametaG_4_FD_148617 | JGI IMG/M metagenome (GOLD analysis project Ga0194116, IMG submission 148617) | Freshwater microbial communities from Lake Tanganyika, Tanzania - TA2015008 Mahale S9 surface | ecosystem: Environmental > Aquatic > Freshwater > Lake | place: Tanzania: Lake... | reverse complement strand
ATGGGGGATTGGGGATTGGTCCCAATCCCCAATCCCCAATCCCCAATCCCCAATCCCCAATCCCCATCCCCATATTATATAATATATAGTTAAAATCTAATTATTCTTAATTTTATATAAGATGTTTAAATTAATAAATTTTTATATATTATCTTTTTATTATATTTTTATAATTCAAATTAATATAGTATTAATATGTTTAAAACACATTTAATCTTAAAATTACATATAAAACAATGGGAATTTGTCATCCGCCCCCTCCCCTAAAAAAGGTAAAATTCCTGCAAAAATGGGGGGGCGGTTGGCTAGGGGTTTTACGGTAGTTCTTTTGTTTTAAGAGAATTTTAACGGATAATTTTCCATAATTGAAATTTATTATATCATAAAATTTAAGAGATATTATTAATGATAAATAATTTTTGTTTAAATTTTCTTAATTTTGAAAATTCTCAGAGTTTATGTCTATTACTGTATTTCGGTTATTCAACATTTACGCAATCAAAATTGATTTTTTGATTAACACTCAGGAATTTTTCTAAATCTTTTGACTCCATTAGTGATAAAACAAATATCTTTGCACTTCCATCAACTTTATATCCTCCAGAATTACCAAAATGATCTACATCTTCATCTTTGGTGACTAAGTTATTTTTTTTCAAATATTGAGTATTTCTGAAATTGCAATTTTCAAAGAAGTCATTTTTATACCAACTAAATTTCGAAAGAAATCCGTGTAAGTCGAAATTCTCTGATCCTCCAAGATTCAGAACAATGCAATAACCCTTTTGAAGACCCATAATTATTGTAGACCTTATTTCTTCTCCTACTTCTTGGACAGTGCTTTTTCCAAGATCAATTTTCATTTTTAGTTTGTTAAGTTCTATTAGCTGTCCTTTATAATTAAAAAATGTTTCTAAATCTCCTTTGTTATTGATGAATAAAGTTACATTTGTTTCCTGTGGCCTATCCAAATAAGGAAGAGCTTCTGCTAATTTAATTGTTTTTATTGAATCCATTTTTAAAATTTATATTAATTTTTACTCATCTTATAATATTGATTATTTTTTATTTTTAATTTTAGAGAATTTAATTTAATCAACTAACTATACAACGATTTCCATTCAATAATTAATCAAAATTTTTTTTAAAAATTTATTTTTTTATCCATTGCTTTGTAATTATTTAAAAATCAATAATTTAAGTAATAAATTTTTATTTAATTTCATTTGCAGAAAAATTAATAAAGGATTAATCAAAATGATGGTATTTTACTAATAAATTGTAAACATGCTTGAAAAAGTTAAAATTAAAATATACTATTTTTTTACTCATAAAATAATAAAGATTTTCTTTCTTATTTGAAAAAATTGATAAATTTTTATTGATTTATTATATACAATAGAATATTAATATGCATAAATTTTCAATTGTTAATTTAATAAAAAAAATTAAAAAGAATCCGAATAAAGATTATCAAGTTTGATCTGATTTCGAATTTTCTCTATTTATTGAATTATCAATCTTTTTATTATTTACATAGCGTAATTTTATAAAATTAGAATCATTAGGTATATCTTTATTCGAATAATATGTATTTTTTTTTCTATCATCAGAATAAATATTAGTTCCTATACTATTTAAGTTTTTTGACTTATCAACAGATTCTTTATTTGTGTCACCTTTTATCAAATTATTTTTAAGGGCATTTTTAATACTCGATTCAAATAAATTGGTTCTGAAAACATTTAAATTTTGTGAATTTTTGAATAAAACAACTTTAAAAAATTTTTAAATGAATTTATAAAATTTTCTTTTTAATAATTAAATCGCTAGTAATCCAAAAATTTTTGTTTATAGGCCATGAAATGTTAAAAAATTAATTAAATATTATTAAAAATTTTTGAAATAAATTAATTTAGTAGAAGTATATAAAATAAATTACTTTTCTTTAGAATAATAAACAGGAGTCATATTATTCAGCATATATTTCGGGCTTTTACTATCTATGCTACTATTATTGTGAATATCCTTATTAAAAAGAGATTCATCTAGCTTATTTAACTTGAGTCTAGATTCTTTAGAAGATGTTGGAATTTTATAAATTTTATGGCTGTCTGATCTTAACTTGGTAAAATTTTCTGAATTTGGTTCTTGAATAGGTCTACTAGAATGTATATGGTCTCCTAATATTCTTTTTGCAACAGGTGCCACAGGTTGATCTATATGAGTTTGCAAATATTCCTTGTAGAAAATTTTTTCAAAATTTTCAAAAGCAATCATTACTAAAGTTATATTATCCAAGCATTTTCTATTCAAGCAGCTTTTGATTAGAAAATCATTCGATAATGAGCATTGTTGGTGAATATCATCTAATTTCACATTATCTTGTGTTGTCATCCAAATACTCGAGACTATTTCTTTATTGGATAACTGATCATATACTCCATCACCTAAAAATGAATTTATCATTTATTTTAAAAATTTTTAATTCAAAGTGAAAAGAGAAAAAACTATAGGATTTTATTTCTATAATGGATTTCCTGAGTAAATCAGAAATTCTATGAAATTAAAAATATAGCAAATCATATACATTTTATAGGCAAAAAGTAAAATTAAAATCTATTTTAAGAAAATTAATTTACATCCTAAAATCAAAAAGTCAATTTGAGAGTCAATTTTAAATGAAATAATTTCAGGCGTTGGTATTAAGACATTTGACATTCCTCCAAATTTCGGTAATTTGGCTTCAACATCTCCAAAACTTCTTGATACAGAAAGCCTACCTGGAAATATTCTACTTGGTCCAACGATAACATGATTAGATGACAATGAATTAATATCAATGTTAAAGCTATTTTGTAAAACAGAAAGATTTATATTCTGTGTAGGAGTTTGTGTTCTAAAAATATTTAAAAATTAAGTTTTTTAAATGATTATATTTATCTGTAAATTTAAATAAAATTTCAATATGTTTGTTTTACTGATAAACTTTCCCACCTGCTTGCAATATCCGAGATTCTTCACTTTTTTGGTTAGGCTTGTGATCATTGGTTAATTGTTCTATTATATCTCCTGAACATTTACTAAGTATACTTCTGGAGTCACCTGTATTGGCAATATAGCAAATATCATCTAATAAAATTCAATTAATTAAATAGTTTTTTATAAATGATTTGAATATATAATTTCAATTCATATTAAATTTTTAATTACTTAAAAGATTTAATTACCTAAAACAATGGTTAAAAGTGCACACGAACCAGATCTGTCAACAACTTCCTCATTTTTATCTAAAGCATAATTTATTAAAAAGTCATTCTCTGCATTTTCAAAACCTTCTAATATAGCTTTTCTTGCATCAGCAGGAAAATTAGAGTTTCTAACAATATACTGATGTAAATGATCTCTTAGAAAATCTGCACAAGTGGCTCCGCCATGTCCATCATATATTCCAAATATCGAAATTTTCGGCCAATATTCACCTGTAAATGAATTAGGCTTTACAACATTAAGTATGATTGAAACGCGATCTTCATTGTAATTCCTTAATTTTAAAAATTTTATTAATTACCTTACTGTTCCTTGATGCGTGTTTGCTGAATACCCTCTTATATACTTAAGACGTTTGGTGGAACTTTTGCTATTTTCAAAATTTTCAAATTTTTTATTTAAAACATTTAAAGAAATAGGTGGCTGATTACTAGAAATAAGCTTCATTAAATCAATAACTACCGGCTTTTCACATTCTTTTGATTCGAGATTTTGATTATAATTTAAATCTTTTTTTAAATTAATATTAACATTATCGTTAAAATTATTGTTGAGATTATTATTCATAAAATTTGGATTCTGGTTTGATGAAATTATTTTACTTTGTTTAGTTTGATCATTATTACTATTTACATTTACATTTAAATAGTTATTTAATTTTAAATTATTATTCATGTTAGTTTTAGTATTTGCAATAGGAGAATTATCTTTATTTACAGATTTTTTAATTAATCTATTCTGAGAGGAATTTGCACCTGTATCTGTATGGACAACTCTATCCTCATAATTAATTTTACTATTATCCTGATTATATCTACTACCAATAAAATTGATATGAGTATTTGCATTCAATCGATTATTCGGAGTTAAATTTCTGTTGTTCAAATTATTTGTGTTAAAAATTTCATTGCTTTTGATCTGCATTTTCTTTTTTTGTTCGCTTGCAATCACAGATTCAATCTTTGTAATTGGGCTTAGGGAATTAAAAGCTCTATCAGTTTTTATTGTGCCATGTTGAAAATTATTGCCTCTATTTATGTTTATTTTGTTATTATTTTTTTTATTGTCAATTATATTGCTAGCTAAATTATTTTTATTTTCGCCTAGATTGCTATTTTTATTATTTATATATTTGTTATTAAAGTTATTGAAATTTCCTTTCAATTTTTTTAAATTATTTTTATTAAAATATTCATTAAATTGAATCTTTTTAACAACGTTTTGATGATCTTGATTTATTACGTTATTTCTTTGATTATTGCTTATGTCTCTAGCCGATCCTGGATTATCTATATGAAAATTATTTTCATTAGTTTCACTATGCGTATAAACTATGCTATTGGTAGGATTTTCTACTTGATTATATTTTTCAAAGTTTAAATTAATACCTTTTACATTATAATTTTTATTAGTAATTTTAGTGTTGTTTATTGTATTGGCTTTGTTTTTATTAGGATTTAAATCATGATAGTTTTCTTTATTATTACTTGAATGATTCTCTTTTTTTGCGCTATTAGACTTTTTGGTTGTGGGATAATAATTAGAATGATTATTGAATTTCGAGTTATTGTTGTTATTATTATTAATATTATTATAGTTACTCGTGTAATTATTATTATTCTTTTTACCGTTATTATTGCTAATATTCAAATTATCAAAATTTGCTTTATTTCTATTGCTATTGAAATCATTCAAAAAATTCAAATTATCAAAGTTATTTTTCCCTCCTTTTAAACTATTTTTCATTACGTTAAGCATATTGTTTCTGTAATTACCTGTTTTTGCAGATAAATCTGATCTATCATAATTATTTTGCATTGTATTTAAATATAAAGAATCTGCATTCTTAAACATACTATTAGAATAATTCGTTGAATTTTCCTTTTTAAAATTACTAACAATTAAATTTTTATTTTCATTTTTAGCAGTCATTGGAGAAGTATATATCATCTGAACAGGCCTATTAGTTAAAGTATGCAAATTCTTTGGTGATTGAATTCGGAACGTATTAGCGTCTCTGAATAAATTTGTTTTGGGTTTTTCTGCCGTGTTTTGTATTTCGTCTGAAGGAACGTTGATTCGTAGATGAGAAAATCTTGAACTAACTTTACTCATTTAATAAAATATTTAAAATTTAATTTATAAAATTTTGTATAAATTTATTTATTATATGAATTGAATTTTGAATTGATCTTAAATATTCTGTTTGTGTATTTCAAAATATATAATTGAATCTTTAAATTCTTAAAAATTTTTGAAAAATGGAAATTCATAATTATTTTAATATTATACAAAAAAGTTAACAAATATTTAAAAACTCTATAAGTATAAGTATTCAAAGATCATAAATTATTTAATTTTTTGGAGAATCAAGATTCTGAATTAATAAGTCCTCAATTAGAATTTGTTACATAATTAAATCTATTGATTATTGAAGATAATTTAATATTTCATCTTGTGAATTTATCTCAGCTTCACTGCATTTTGATTCATTATGTTTACAATTCATGTTAATTTTGCACTCTTCTAAATTATATAAATTATTGCCTTCTTTATTTTGAATTTTGAGATGATTATCTCTTTCAAAATTATTTTTAATTTTAGTTTTATAATAATTATTGTTCTTATGGGTCAATTCATTTTCTCCTTGAGTTTGATTGTCAGTTCGTATAGTTTGACTTTTTCCAATTAATCTGCTATTTTGATTGCATTTACTCCTGGCAGATTCCATACATGAATATTAATTATAAGAATATTCATTGGATAGAATTGAGTTATCACCTTTAATTCCTATATATGGTATTTCTAATAGAGCTCCATCACTTCTTTCTTCAATATAATTTAATAAATATTGTTTTTCTTTTGAATTTTCTAAATTCAAATGCATTTGCTTTTTAATATTTATATTTCTTTCGTTTTCTATATTATTTTCGTTAATTTTGGAAAATTCATTTTTATTATTTTTATGTTTTATTTTTGTATCGGATTTTTTGTCAATAATTAAATCTTGATCCTTTTTCATTGATTGAAGAGAATTGATTGATTTATTATTATTTTTTTTTTCATTAGTAATATCTTTATAACTAGATATCTGCGATTCATTCAATAAACTTTCTTTTTTTTCAATCATCGGATTTTTCTTTCCATCTTCTGTATTATTATTAGTTCTTTGGGAAAGTTTAATGACAAAGTCATATAAATTTTCTTTATTCTAAATTCCCAAAGTTAAATTATTTAAATTCTTATTTATCATATTTTCGTCTAAAATTAAAGTGGCATCTTTACTATTGATCAAGTAACCAGAAGATTTCAACATGTTGTTCGAACAATAATTATTTATAATAGTATATACATTATCATTTTTAATATCTTTATTATTAGTTGCTTGTAATTCTTCTTTATTTTTTTTAAGAATTTTAACGTGAGGATTTTGGACTATTACATTACTTGAATCACAACTATTTTGCTTATCAAAAGTATTTTTATTTTCATCTAAATCAATCACTTTTGATTGGAATTCAACATTTTCAGCAACATTAACATTATTATTACTTGGAGAATTTGCTTTTTTTTCAAACTTAATTAAACCATATTTTTCATCCTTTTTATTCAACACAAGATATGGATTTATTTTTGAAGCGTAACTCGAAAATGATTTTTCAATTTTGGGTGCTTCTATTTTCAAATTACTCTTATAAATATTATTTTCTTTAGCCATTTCATTGATTATTCCTTAGTTTTTTTAAATGACTCAGTATCAGTAATAGGAATTTTCAATTTAATTTCATCTATATTTTGGTTAGAATAATTAACATTTTTAATAATGGGATTAAAACAATTTTCATTATTCTGCAAAACATCATATAAATCATTTAGCGAATTATTAGAATTATTTCCCTCATTATTCAAATTATTCCTATTTTTATTATATCTTTTTTCAAGAGGAAGACTATTTGGATTATGCATTATATGTCTTTTAATTTGATTATTTGGAGTTTTGTTTAATCCAAAATATTTTATCATTTGAAAAGCTATATCATAAGGATTTTCGCTAGATCCAATAGGATTATCTTCTGAAGATAATGCATGATGCAATCAATTTCAAATTATTTTTTATGTTCTCCAAGAGAATTTGATTATCTGCATTTCTAAGGTCATAATTAGGTACGCTTTTCCTCACATAGGTAGGAACAAATTTTACCATACAAGATCTTCTTCTTTTTTTTTGTATTCTTTTCTTATAAGAATTTTTTGATGAGCTTTTCTTAGACAAATTAACATCATTATTTAAATCAATTTTAGATTTAATATGATCCTCTGATTTTTCTTGAAAAATTGGTGTCTTAAAATTATTTGAATTTTGCCGACTTTTTAGTTTATTTAATTTAATCAAAAAATTAGTTTCATAATCATCTAGGCTCTTTTTTGCTTCTTGTAAATTATAAGGAAACTCTACAATAATTGTTGTGCCTTTATTTTTAGATAATTCAATTTTAAATACGCCATTTAATGATTTATTAATATTTTTAACTAAAAATATTCCCATTCCAATTCCATAATCATTATTGTTGTAAAATGTTTTAAAATAAGGTTGACCAATTTTTTCAATAACTTCAGGTCCAATTCCTATTCCAGAATCAATTATTTTAAAAACTAAATTTTTTGTTTCTTTGTTATAATCAACTTCAATTCCTATTTTTCCTTGATTGGTAAATTTCATTGCATTTGAAAGCAGGTTGAAAATAATTTGCTTTAGCTTTCTTTCATCGAATAAAATTTTAGAAGGAAGAATCTCATCAATTAAATAATAAACTTTTAAGTTTTTTCCGATCAAATTTAATTTGATTTGAGAGATTTTCATAAAGAATTTGAATAATTTTTGTAGGTTTATAACATCTTCGTTTTGTTCGTTAGGTTTATTTTTTATATTTAACGGCCTTTGATGAGAGATTCGTTTATTACTTCTTGAAAATGGATTTTCACCAAAAATATCAATATCATCCAAGATTAAAGGTTTATCTTTATTATTTTTATTTGATTCATCATTTTCATTTATTTTATTCGAATTTTCATTTTTATTAAAATGATTATTTTTAATAATTAAATTATTTATATTTGAATCAATCATAGACTCCAGGCCTTCGATTGTTAAGAGTAAGTAATCACAAATATATTTTATGTTTGAAATATTTTCTATTTATTCCAAAAATTCGTTATCATAAATAAACGAATTTGAAAAATCTATAGTCCTTTCCATTTTTGAGTTCATGTTATAGTTTGAATTATTCGTTATACCTGAAAATGCTCTATTTTTATTTATGTATGAATCTTCATTGAAACAAACATTTTTTTTTATACGATCTTCATTAAGAACTTTAAATTGACCTCTATTTTTTGCATCATAGGATATTTCATTATTTTTTTTTTGTTGATTTTTCTTTAATATAGTTTTCCTTTCAGATATATAGTTAGACATAACGTCTGAAGACATGAATTTAGATTTATTCCTATCAAGTACGCTTGGTGTAAATGAACCTTTAGTAAAATTAGAATAACAATTAGAATTATTCATTTTAGAAAGATTAGTCATATCTTGTCCAGACTTTGAAATAAATGATTTTGAAAAATGACTGCATATTTCTCGAATATTTAGTAGCGGATTTTTAAATTCGTGTGAAAACTTTTTCATAAATAAATTCTTAAGCTTTTTTTCTGATTTAATTTCTTGGGATTTAATAATTTCAGTTGAATCAACAATGGTTAAAATAAAATTATGTGAATTCTTGCAAAGATTAATTTTTATATTTAAAGTTATTTCTTCGTCAGAATTTTCGAGATTCTTATGAATGACATTTCCTAAGAATAGAGAATTATTTTTCATTTTAATTATTTCAGCTATCGCATTTAAAAGGTCTTTCAATCCCTTATATAATTCTCCATAAATATTTTGAGTTGTTTTAAGAATTTTTTTAAATTCTTTTTCTAAAAAATCGGATGTTATTCCTTTACTACTTTCATCTTTTTTAACCCCAGATTATTTGTCTTCATTTGATTTAATTGAAAATTTATTTGAATTAAGTTTAGGATTTTCACATTTTATTTGATTTTTATTTTTTATTTTTTTGAAATTAATCTGACTATAAAATAAACCATTTTGAATTAATAGAGGATTCAGAAGTTCTTTTTCTATGTATATTTAATTTTCCTAGTTTTATTGGAATTTTAAATGTTTCAAAAGATTTTGCAAAAAGATTATTATTTTCATTAGTATAATTTAAAGAATCAACCGGTGATTTTTTATTTAAAATCTTTGGTTGGTATTCTTTATAATTAATTATTAATCTCTTTATAATATCAATGACTAAAATATAATTTTCATAGATATCTTCATTGATTGAATAATTAAATTCATCAGTCTCAAATAAAATTTGGATAAATTTTTTATTATTAATTAAAAATAATTTATTTTGAAAGAGATCTGTAGTATCATAATCTATCATGAAACTTTTAGCTTTGTTATTATTAATATTGTTTAATCTTACTCTTTCTGGGGAAAATAATTCATTTTTTTTAAAAGATAAAAAACTATTAGGACTTGAAAATTTATTATTTTCACTCTGTATATAATTTTCTGGGAAGTCTGAAATTTTATCCTTTAAATTGGTTTTTTCATAATTATTTATATTTTGATTTTTAATTTCCTCTTTAGACTCAATAATTGATAGTATATTTTCTTTAAAATTGCTATTTTTAGATTCATTACTAGACATAATATCCAGAAAAATCAAATTTTCTTTTATTATAAAATCTGAAGAAGCTTCAAAAATATTTTCTGATGCTTTCTTTTCAAATTCTTCAAGATTTACTAAATTTATTTTATTTTCGGTCTTTTTTTTAACCATGCAATCGTTTATCATTTGGTCTAATGTTAAATTGGAATATTCTTTTTCTTGATTTATTATTAAAACTCCACAATTAATATCTTCCAGGAAATCATTTTGTAAACATTCTTCTTCAAAATTTGTACTTGTTGTTTTATTTGAGAAAATATTTAGTTCTTTTAGTATGAGTTTTCTTACTAATAAAAACATCATAATCCAAAAAGCGAAAAAAGTAATACAGCTTAATAAAAGATTGCTATAAATTAATCCATTATCAGAAATTATTAAAAGCAAAAAACCTATAAAATTTGTAATTAAAATATTTTCATAAAAATTTTCAAAATATGTAGCATATAATGTAAATATGGAAAAATAGAATAAAGGAAAATAAAAAAAGATTGTAATATTTTCGAGAGATTCGGAATATTTATAATAAAATTGAAAAATTGAATTTGTTAGTAATTGATATAGATAAAATATATCAAATTTATTAAAAAATGAAATGCATGAAATAACATTAATTTTTGAGTTAAACACTTTCTTAGCAATTTCATCTGAATCAAAATAGATTTTATTTTTTTCATAAATAAAATTTTATTTTTTCTGAAATCATTATTTATTAAATTCTCTTTTTGAAATAAAAAATAATTGTTTGAATTATTTTTCATTTGAATCACTCATGTCTCCATAAAAAAATCTCTTTGATTTAAGAAAATATCTCTCTGAAAAATATTGTATTTTTGCGTTATTTTGAATTTTTGGGTTATTTTGTATTTTTGTGTAATTTTGATTATTTTGATTATTTGGATTATTTTGGTAATTTTGGTAATTTTGGTAATTTTGATTATTTTGATAATTTTGATTATTTTGATAATTTTTATTATTTTGATTATTTTGATTATTTTGATTAGTATTTTTAAATTTTCTTAAAATTAATAAATACTGAAAAACTGGAATAAATGTTGTGAGTATTTTTATTATAAATAAAATTAAAGAAATAATTAAAATTTTTGAATTGTTAAAACTATCGGAAATTCGAATATTTCTGGTCTTCATTATATTAAAATTTTCATTTGAATTAATTATATTTGTTGTATTCTTATTTAGTTCATTTTGTTCATCTTTGACTGATTCCATCAACATCGTGTTATTTTGAGTTAGTATTTTTAAATTTGAAGCCGTCTTTTTTATTTGTTTTTCTTTCAATAAATCATCTAAAAATGAAGCTTTTTTAGAAATTTTAAAGTCCTAGTTTTCCTTGAGAAATAACTCGTTTTAGAAAAATCGATTGAAAAATTTACAACTTCCTGACTCCCTTTTTTAGCATTAAGTAAACTAATCAACAACAAGTTAAAAATGCTCAGTAATAAGATAATAATATAAATTATTGATAATCCTTTGATAAGATTTTTGCTCAAAATAAAATCCGATAAGATTTTTTTATCTCTACATAAAATTCTATTAAAAATTTTGAATATATCTTTAATTTTCCTATCACTTTGATTGTTTTGCTTTTGCATTTTTTGCTTGATCTTTTTAGTTGGTTATTATAATTTATATAAAAAGAAACTTAAATATTCTAATCAAAATAATTTATCACATAAATTTAACTCAATTAATTTTTCTTAAAAATTAATAAATTTTTTAAATTTTAATTGAATTACTTCATTTTCAATCTCTTAATATTTTTGATATATAATTTTTATATTTTAATTATAAATTAGCTAAATCATTTATATTTATTTAAATGTAAAAAATATTCATAATTTTAAAATGCTTAATTTTTTTAAATTATCTTTTGTATTTTTACCTTTTAAAATGAAGTTGATTTGAAAATTGAAATTAATTATTTAAATTTTTAATAATGATTGTTATTAATTATTTTATTTTAAAAGCTTGAATTTAATTTTGAAATTTTTATTTGATAAATTTTGCTTAATTTTTTTGCCTTATTAAATTTAATATATAATTAAAGTGTTTGTTCTATTTTCAAAATTTTAAATTATGTTTAATTATTTTTTAAATAAAATAAAAGCAACTTTTACAAAAAAATTTGGATTTAAAATTTATAAGCAGGGATGAAAAAACATGGTCTAAAATCTGCAAATGCAGATTGAAAATTTAAAACGCAGATTCTTTATAAAAAATAATCTGCATTTGCAGATTTTAAATTTTAAATAATATAGTTAAAAATAATAATTAATTTTAAACTCTGCATTTGCAGTTTAAAAAAAAAATTTTATCTACAAACGC
>Ga0194116_10006521_pt1 | contig 12409 bp, 11 predicted proteins | sample TA2MahsurfametaG_4_FD_148617 | JGI IMG/M metagenome (GOLD analysis project Ga0194116, IMG submission 148617) | Freshwater microbial communities from Lake Tanganyika, Tanzania - TA2015008 Mahale S9 surface | ecosystem: Environmental > Aquatic > Freshwater > Lake | place: Tanzania: Lake... | reverse complement strand
ACTACGGAAAAGCGCTCACCCAGCGGTAGTCAATATCGCAAGTATCTCGGCACATCGGGCGCAAACCGGTCGGTGGACATATAACGCGATGAAGGGTGCGCTTCTCGAGTTAACTAAATGCCAAGCCCTAGATCTTTCCAATGACCGCGTTCGCGTCAATTCGGTAAGTCCAGGATGGATCTGGACTGAAACTCTCGATCAAGCAGCCGAGGGTGACCGTGCGAAGTGGGAACTGATTTGGGGGCGTTATTCCATGATGAGTCGGTGCGGTGAACCCGATGAAGTGGCCGCAGCTGTCGCCTGGTTAGCAAGCCCCGATGCAAGTTTTGTCACGGGTTCAGATTTAGCAGTAGATGGTGGCTACTTGGCGTTAAGTCCAGAGGCAACAGACACCCTTGATTTGCAGCGGGGTTAACGAAGTGTCTAGATGGCAAGATGAAATTCCAGCTGAGCAGTGGGAACAGTGGCAAGAGCTTGCTCAAAAATCTTCACAGCAAAAGAAAATACCAACCACGTTGGGTGCTGAGGATTACGCGGCGAGCGCGATAGAAAAGCTTCTTGCTCAATCCAAGAAGCCAGAAAATGTTGAGGCCTGGCTCCGTAAGGCCATTAACAATCAATACATCGATCGTTTCCGGAAAATTCAGGCGCGCGGTGGCGCTTCAATGCGCGAGTTGACCGATGAACAATGGGAGGAGGAGATGGTCTCTTTTGCCGTTGGCTCTCCCTCCGGGCTGATCTATATCAGAGAGTCTGTAGCTGAAGTTTTGGCAGTTCTAACAGAGAAAGAGCGCGAGATATTGATTCTCTCGGCAGCTGGTTTCGACAATCACCAGATCGCCAATTACCTCTCCTACAAGAGCAACAAGATTGTGGCGACCAGGTTGGCGCAAATCGTCGACAAGGTGCAGAAGTCAGTGGCAAAAATTGGGGCAAATCATCGCTCAAAGTAGTTTGTCAGTCACCCCCTGTATAATTACTCCCATCAGATACGAGCAAGGGGGTAGAAAAGTGCTAAACGCCATTTACCTTGCTCCCCATCTCACTCTCGACCCCTCGATCACCAGCTAGTTCGCTATTCGGCCGTCAAACCAGGCCCCATAAAACCTCTTAAGAAACACCCCTTCGCTGCCTCTCTTGGCTCAGGCGTCGGCTCTGCCAACTCCTGACCCCCAGGCCCAACCCGTTCCATTGACTTTTACCCACCTATTTCGTTTACCAGTACAGAGGGCGAAAAACCTCTAGAACCAGGAGCACCACTATGCATGTGAAAGCGTTACTTGACCTCGATATGGTCGCAATGGAGGCATCAGATGAACTGACTTTGATGCTTGATCTCACCGCATCCTCCAACCCAAAGCAGAGCACCCGCCCAAGCCAGGCGGTCCAGATCGTCGTCGATCGCTCTGGCTCGATGGAAGGCGGTCGCCTCGAATCGGCTAAGGGATCGTTATTGAAGTTAATCGATCGCCTAGCGCCTCAAGATTTCTTCGGCATTGTCTCATTCGATGACAGTGCACTTGTTGAAGTTCCCACTCGCAAGATGAGCGATCATCACCTGCCGACTCTTCGAAAATCTATCCGTGATTTACAGACGGGTGGCTCCACCGATATCTCAGCGGGATATCTCCTTGGTCTTCGCGAGGTAAATCGCATCCAAGCCGAAGGTGGCGCAACGCTCCTACTGATTTCGGATGGCCATGCCAATGCCGGCGAGCGCGATCTACGCTTCTTCGATGATGTCTCGTCAAAGTCCGCAACCGAGAAAGTCACCACATCGACAATCGGAATTGGGACTGGGTATGACGAAACAATTCTCGAAGCGCTTGCTAAAGGTGGCGGCGGAGCACACCGCTTCGCTGGATCCGTCGATGAAGCAGTTGGTGCAATTGCAGCTGAAGTCGATGATCTTCTCGATAAGACGGTCGTCAACGCCGTACTTCGGCTCACTCCAACCGCTGCGATGACCTCAACTCCTGCTATCGAAGTCTTGCAACGCTTGCCATATTGGAAAGATGGCGAGAGTTATGTAGTCCAACTTGGTGATTTCTACAGCGGAGAGAATCGTCGCTTCGTCATCAAGATCGACCTACCTGGAGTTGCCGCGCTTGGTCTCTGCAAGATTGCAGATATCACTGTCGAATATCTCGATCTCGCAGCGCGTCAAGAGATCTCGGTAACCATGCCAGTCAATGTAAATGTTGTCCCCGGTGATGTCGCCGCCGGACGAGTCGCAGATCCAATCGTTCGCGCTGAACGGTTGATCCTCGAGGCTCAAACTGCAAAGTCCTTGGCAGTTGATGAGCTTCGTAGCGGGAAGATCAAGGAGGCCTCGAGTCGCTTACACACGACAGCGGCCTCCCTTCGTCGTGAGGCCTCTTTGATTCCCGTCTCCGATGATCGCAGCGCGGAATCTCTTGCGATCATCAAAGCCGAGGCCGAGGAGATCGAAACCTTGGCGAAAACCGCTGAAGTCGAGGATGTCATGTACTCCTCGAAGCGAATGACCGAGTCCTACTCACGTAAGACCCGTTCCCGCAATGTCCGCAATCAACCCACCAATCCATCACTCGATGATGATTACCTCAACTAAGGAGAAACCCTTGCCATACGAACCAGACTCTCTCTATTCCGAGATCGCACCAAACCTCTTCATGGGAGGTACCGATGACCTCGATGTCATCCAACTTCCCGCGCGCAACCGAAAACGTGATGAACTGCCATTCGAGGCAATCGTCACGATGTACGCCTGGGCTCGACCTGCCGACTGGCAGGTTCAAGAGTTCCGCTATGGAGTACCAGACGCCTCGATCGCTGACATCGATCTCCGCCGCCTCCGTGAGGCGGTTGATTTCGGATTCAATCGTTGGAAATCAGGCGATCGAGTTCTCGTTCGTTGCCAAGCAGGGCTCAACCGTTCCGGCCTTGTGACAGCTTTAATTCTGATGCTCGATGGGTTGAGTGCAAAAGATGCAATCAAGGTAATTCGCACCAATCGAGCTCAACTTGCTCTCTTTAACCATGATTTTGTCACATGGTTACTCACCGAAGGCGCGAACTTCCTGGCGCCTTCATCATCCCAAGACGCAGCCTAAGGAGAGATTATGTGGCTATTTACAGATACTGGATTCGTCAGTGCAGTCAGCGACGGGAGCGACCTTATGGTTCGCTCCCGTGATCGAGAGTCCCTCGAAGCGCTGGCAGCAGTGGCCAACGTCGAAATCAAGAGGACCCCAAAGAATGACTATCCCTACCGCGTCCATGTAAAACACGAGGTCTTTGCCGAATGGGTAGCGCTAATGGCCTGAAATATCCAATACAAGAATTTCAAATCCGAAGTAGCGTCTACTCGGGGTGCTGAATTTGCCCATCCATTGATTCAATAACTATTAGTCTGTGAATTGTGGTCATTCTAAATTTTCACTCCTGCAGCATCGTGTGTTTAGAAAATCTTTTAAATTTATTATGCGTATTTAGAGAGGCTAGGCGATATCCTTGGGTATGCGACTTGCGGTTCCAGATCTAAATCAAGAGGGTCAAATTCACCAAACCGGTATTGGCTTGATAAACTTAATGGGCATAGATCTTTTTGCGTCAATAAATAAAAGTCTTGAAGCAATCGATGGGGTAGATTGGTTAACTAAATATCGAAAAACAAATTTGGTTTACTTAAACTATAATTTTAATGACCCATCAAATTTGCTCAAAGAATTGTTGCGAGTTAGTACTTCTCCTTTGAGAAAGCCAATAAAACAGGTTATTCAGCAAAAAGAAATGGCTGCTTTTTTTAATCGTTTACAAGTCATTCTCGATGATCGTAATGACTGGGTACATCATAATTCTACTTTTAGTCGTGAAAATCTTAAGACGTTAATTTTGAACATATATCCAGTAGCCGATCGACTTGGTCTAGAAGTTTTGGAAGAAAGCAACTTTCTTTTGTCAAAACTTGACGGCATAGAGCCAGATGTGCCGCAAGTTGAGAATCCTATTGTAGCTTCGACAATATCTGTTGATGAAGTAGAGATAGTTAAAGGACTTCAAGAAATGGTGTCAAATTCTGATTTTGAAATTGGTGAGCTTGTAGAGGCAAAATTCCTGGAATTTTCTTATGTACTTCATTTGACTGGGGAAATACGGAACAGGAAATCAAATGAGTTATTGAGTGAAGTGAATCCTAATTTTGCTGTGACTATCGGAACTCTCATGATTGCCAGAAAGCCAAACGGTGGTCGATTAAGAATTACGAGTTCGGGAATAGTGGCAGCTTATTTTGAAGACCATTGGGGATATATTGCGACGGTGACACCTGAACAGTGGTTCCCTGACCATATTTTTCACTCAGTTTAAATAATCGTCCACAGTTCTTTAAATATATTATTGTGCTCTTCAATAGCAAACTTGCTTGGGATAGAAAATGGATCATAGGGGTGCAGTAGTGGAACGCCGTGGAATTCTTGATAGTCACTAAAAATGTTAAAGTGAATTGATACTACGTAACAGTTCTTTTCGCTGTCGTAATCTAATCTCAGTAACCCTTTATCGAATAGTCTATGCAGATCAATTCTAAGTGGTATTGAATTCCAAATTACATCACTGTCAGATCCGTAATAAGGAATTATGTGCGCAACTTCAATAGCCTCAATTGTACTGAAGCCAGTGATAGCGCACCGATTGCGATATTCGCCGAGTACTTTGTCTCGGAATTCGGCAGCGCCAGGGCGGCTGATGACCTCTTGTGCTATCCGTGGCAACTTACTTCGAATCTCTGCCCATGCTGGCTCTGGTTTCCACTCATCCCTAATCATGTCGATTGGCAGAGGCTCAGGGTCTTCGCCCATCCAAATCAGAACCGCATTCTTGACTTGAAGCAGGCCGAGGGCAGTGACCGTTCCGCCTCCTCCAGAGGGCATATCTTCGCTAGAGAAACTAGACAACCATGCCAAGTGAGAGCTTTCGATGATTTTTCGAGCCATGTTCGGCATGCCTTGTACAACAGGAACTCCCATTTCTGCAGCGACGCTTGTGAAGAAGACACTTGGAATAGAAGATCCGACGGTTGGCCTTATCTCCGGGAGTCCTAGCAGGCCGGTGATGTCTTGCATGATTTGGCTCTTCTTAGGCAATGGGTTCGTCATATCCTCCCAATTGTCGTACAGGGGCGCTATGTTGTCCATGTGTCCACCACCTTTGTTGATCTTTTTGCTGGAATTGGCGGCTTTCATGCCGCTGGCAACGCTTTTGGTTGGAAATGTGTCTTTGCAAATGAAATAGATGAGTCGGCGGCCAAAGTTTATAAAGCGAATTGGGGTTTGGATCCTCTCGGCAATATCCACGATTACACTCGTGGGTTGAAAAAGAAGCCCATCCCATCACATGATGTTCTATTTGGTGGCTTTCCGTGTCAACCATTTTCTAAAAGTGGAAAGCAGTTAGGTATGGAAGAAGATCGAGGGTCTCTTTTCCATGACATAGCTTTTGTTATCGAAAAACATAAGCCCTCTATGGTTGTGCTTGAGAATGTCCGGAATATTGCTGGTCCCCGACATGCTCATGAATGGAAGTACATTATTGAAAAATTAAGACATCTTGGATACCGCGTGTCAAGCAAACCATTTATTGTTTCTCCACATCGAATACCACCAAGCTATGGTGGAACTCCACAAGCTAGAGAGCGGATTTTTATTGTAGGGACTAAATTGCCCACGCGTCGAAGTAAATTGATTTATAACGATGATCCACTTGAATTTCCAACAGATTTTGATGGATGGGATCCTCAAAAATGGAATTTGTTTTCTGATCTACCTTTGGATGAAACAGTTGAAAACTTCATGAAATATAGAATTTCAGAGGATGAAATTCAAATTCTTAATGCTTGGGATTGGCTCGTAAAACAGATGTTAATACGTCGAGAAGGACTTAGGCTTCCTGGCTTTCCATTGTGGGCTGACATTTGGGGTAAAAAATCTGTGTATAAATTTGATTCTAATGCACCGGATTGGAAGAAAGATTTTGAAAAAAAGAATTTGAATTTCTATAAAGAGCATAAAAATTTAATTGATCAATGGTTTAGCGAATTTCCAATTTTGAAATCAACATCTCCATCAAAAAGAAAACTAGAATGGCAAGCTCAGGGTATGGATTCAATCTGGAAAGGCCTTATCCACTTCAGGCCCTCCGGAATAAGAGTCAAACAGGCAACGTATGTGCCTGCCCTAGTGGCAATAACTCAAACAACAATCATCGGACCATCTAAAAGACGAATAACGCCTCTGGAAGCAGCTCGATTACAGGGCTTGCCAGAGTACTTTTCTTTTGGAGATCAAAGCGATGCACTTAGTTATAAGCAACTGGGAAATGGCGTATCGGTAGATGCAATCTATCAAGTAATTCGTGCCGCCGCATCACGAGACTATGAAATTTTATCGAAGACTAATCCCAAATTACTTAGATCGATCTTGAAGTCAAAGAATAGTCCAAAAACAGAACATCGAAAATCAAGAGAAATTGACGCCGTTTCCTAGTTATTTAGAACCATTTCTAGCGGGAAGTTCTATGACAAAGCCACTGGTATCCCTGGGAATCAAGAGGGCCAGTGCAACAACATCCGGCTGGGTTATTTCATTGAGTATGGGAGCTATCCTATGGACCTGAATAGTCAAACAATCTTCAAATCTCATTTGGTCGTCTCCCGGATATTTGCCACCTCGCCCTTGAAATATATTGGCAATTGCTTGGTCCTCGGGAAGCAGCAGAGGGTTCGGCCGCTTCTTTGGCATCGAACGAGTGCTTATAGCCTGAAGTTTCTTTAGCGGATCCCAATCCATTAGTACAATTTTTGCTTTTGATAGTTTATTTTCATCCACAAGAGCGCGCAAGGCCCAAATAATGTCATCAAGTTCTGCGCGGTTTTCAGGTGCCATTGGCCAATCAACTAATAACTCTAAACTCTTTTCAATTGAAATATCTCCAAAATAATTTTTATTGTTCTTTCTAGGATCGTTCGCCATTTCTTTTAGATCATGCAAGCTCATGTAAATTTTTTCCAGGAAAGATTCTCCTTGATGATGTAAACTTGGATCATACAACTTGTGCTGCTTAAAAACCGAGAGTCTCTTTTGTATTATTTGCAGTGCAATCACTTCTCGTCGTACAGGCGAATAGGCAGGGTCTAAGAGAAATTTTCGACGCCACTCAGACAACAATTCATTATTTTGATCGATAACTTGAAGTTGCTTGCGAATTGAATTTTCATGTAAAACATAATCACGATATGCCAGTGCGTTATCCTGGAAAAACCATCCTCTGAGTAGATCAATATACTTCTTTTTATAACCAAAAAAGCGGCCTCGTTGCTGAATTACATCGACATTTCCAACGCCGAGAGGTCTAGGCATGTATGTAACAGTAAGATTTTCAATCGTAAAACCTCGTTCTAGGTTGTTGCCACCAATCACTATCCATCCCGCTTTTGATTTCCATTCCTCTGGTTTGATATTTTGGCCTATCGAGTTTATAACTCTAACTTCAATCTTTGAAATCCACCATCGAAGTTCTCTCAAGACATTATCTAAATCCCAATCTTTCGGTAATTCCACCGACTTTTTCAGTTCCTTCTCTGCCACTTCAAAAACCTTAGATTTTTCAATTTTGTATGTTTGTTCTACAGGATCCCGTAATATAGATTCCCAAGAAATGAGCATATGATTGACCCAACGTTCGTAAGCTTTATGAAGGTTTATAGCTGCAGAGGGATGTATAAGCATCGAAATGGGTTTGGGAAATAATCTTTCCTGTGCTACATGTAATGATAGAAGAAAGTAAGCTAGCGATTGCTTCAAACTCGAAGGTATAGGTGCCGACAAAGATTTATCAAATACTGACGGACGTTCTTGATTAGGTATGTACTGAACAAAATTATCGTTGTCCTCAAAAAGATCTTTACCTCCGAGATACTCATCCCCCGATTTGAGGAGCGTCACATATTTGGGTGAAAGAGCATCCTGAATGCCTATAAGAAGTGGGCCTTGTGGAGTCGCTGTATACATCACATAGTTATGTTTCTCCAGAGAGTTCCGTAATCTGTTTATGGCCGCATACACGGGTGATTCCTCATCATCTCGCCACTTTAAATTCAATCCCGCTTGGTCACCCTCGTCATCAATGATAAGAACCGGAAATTCATTTATATTAAAGCGAGACCTAAGTCCTTCAACTAGGTGTGATATTTCATCGAGAGACTCACGATTCTTTAATGCAGTAATAATTACTGTTGGTTTAAAGACTTTAGGAGCATCTGTTTCCACCCATATATTGAGAATTTTTTGAATTTTCGAAATATTTTCATTGCGGGATTTCTTTTGTAGTTTGTCTGTAAGAACCCATGGATTAGCTCCACCGTCGCCGTCTGCTCGCAAATCTCGGTTCAAGCGATCACGTGTTTGGAAAAGTAACTGATTCTTTGTCCCTGCAAGGACTATTACAAGAGGGAATCCATTTTCGTGAGCCAACGCAATCAATGCAGTGAAAGACATGGTCTTTCCACTCTGCACTTCACCCACCACTAGTTGACAGTTAGCTGATTTTGCGCCACTGAGTAAATCAGTGCGCTCGAGTATACGTTGTGAATTTTCAATCAATTTCTGAGTTGATTCATTTGATAGTGACTGTCGACTTAAAAAAGCTTCAAATTCTCCACCCATTTTAATTGTCATCGAAATCGCCAATCTGCATGTCAACGTCAGTGCGATTTGAGAGGTAATTTCTCAAAAGTTCGTTGATTTGAATTCGGAGGAAACCCGCAGATTCAAAGCCAGAACTGATTCCTTGGATTTCTGCGATCCCAATCGCCAGAGCCAGACGTAAAACTGGCTCTAAAGAATCAGGATCGGCCACTGTAAATGAGTCCATGAATGGATGTTCTCTATTGACTGTAACTTTCCATTTGTTTTCAGTAGTTGACGAGACACGCAACCAGGCAGGGTCGTTTCCTTGATCTTTAACTTCTAACATGATGTCTGATTTAAATTGAGGGATCAGTCGAATATTCTTTTGAATTACATTGATTTTTTCGTCTCTGGGTGGTTCTGGGACCTCTTCCTTTATTGGGACGTCAAAATTGTCACCTAAATAGTCAGCAGCGTTAGTTGTTACGAAACCATGAGTCGCAGCTTCTACAACATCCTCAAGTGTAGATTTGACTTTTGCTTTCATTGCTCTTGAATTATCAGTGGCTCGATAGTTTCTAGCCATTTTCAACAGGGGATATTCGCCTGAATTTAGGGTTTCTTTGATTTTTCGCAGGGTCTCTTCTTCCTGCCCTTCACCCCAAACGACCGCGTCTTTGAATGAGGTCACTTTCATCTCTGAAACATCCAACTCGCCAATGATTCGTTGGCGCTCGAAACTATTGGCGCCTCCAAAAATGATTCCAGGTCGATAGAGATCATCAGGGCTATCCGCTAAGCCGCCAGCACCTTGCACAACTTTTCGACGCCACACTAATGCTAAACCAGCACGCTTTGTATCCCCTTTATCCAAAATCCCTATTCTTCCTCGAATTCTGGGCGCAGGCTCAGTTGTTTCTTCATGACTATGTGATTCATTTAGTTCGATTTCAAAGTCTTTGAACCACGTGTGAGTAGTCTCGTCTGTAGGCCCACGATCATTTGGCCAGTAAGGGGCTTTCAACCAATTATAAGTGATTGCTTCTTGAGACTCACCATTAATTGTGAGTACGAGTTCGCCAGTGCGCAGGAAATCTCGGTACATACTTCGTAAGTAACCTCTGAGCCGAGAGGCAGCGCCTGCTGTAGGAACTGGTTGATTTAAATCTCTCATAAGTATTCTTGTACCGTGCATCAGCGGATTAGCGGTTGGTTCTTTTTCGATATCCAAATTGTAAATCTCTTGGTCTATGATTTTTGGAATATCAAACTTCAAAATTCTTACAAAAGGCTCACCTAGTGCTCTTGTGCGCACAGTGAAATATTTTGAATACCAACATGCAGAACTCTTCATTCCAATCCCGTATTGAGATATTCCACTTTTATCAAGTGGCGGCATTGCCGGAGTGAAGGCTCGCGCGATGTCTTCAGTGAAAATACCAGCCGCATTGTCCACTAATTGAATTGTGGGGTTATCTCCACTTGAAAAATTGATGTCAATGCGCAATTTGTAATTGGGGCCATTAAGGGCTATTAGTTCATCTTTATGTTTAATATACGACTGAATTGAGTTGTCTACCATTTCACCGAGGGCTACCCATGGTGTGTAACGTAAAGAGGGAAATAGGGCATATAGCCCTACACCGGGACGAATATCTACACTCTCGCCAACCTGGTTTTCTTCACTCATATATGGATAGTATTAATCAGTAACGTAAAAGTCAGCTCAAGGAGAATGAATTAGTTCCATGGCGAGAGTGTTCAAGCGTCCTGATAATCCACAACTATTGAGTATTGGGGAGCTTTACTCTAGAGACATCACATTAAGTATTCCAAAATGGCAACGCGAGTATTCATGGGATGCTGATGAGGAAGTCAGGGAACTTCTTGAAGATCTCCAAGAGTTTGTCTCATCAGCAAGTTATAACTATGTTCTAGGTTCGATCATCACTTACCCACTTTCTGACGGTGCGCACTCCGTCGTAGATGGACAACAGAGAACAATTACGCTTTACACGCTCCTCATAGCTGCTCGCGATACCCTTGAATTTCGCTTAAATGCAGAATTCGGCTCTGTGCAAAATGCTTCGGAAGGTTTTAGAACTTTGTACCAAACCGTTGATTCATTGACCAGAAAAGTCTCGATGGATGTTGATGCAAAAATTTCTTTTCCGATTTACATGGAGTATGGTGGTGGGAATTCACTTCTTACAGTTTTGGCCATTAAGACTCCAAAACCTGATGGAATCTTAACTTTTTCTCAAACAAATATTTGGAATGCTTATGAGAAATGTAGGGATTTTCTGGAGAAAGTTTATCCTTCGTCATCGCAACTAAGTGAATTCATTCGTGGTGTTGTATTAGGCACGTTTGTTGTAGAAACTAATGTGGGCGATCAACGTCAGGCTTTAGATATTTTCTTTAAAATGAATGAACGGGGAAGAGCGCTTGAAGGAGCAGACTACCTTAAAAACTTCATGTTTCAGCACTTGAGTGATGACAAGTATGATGATTTGTCTGACAAATGGGCAGATATGAGTAAGGCACTCCGTAGCGCTGATTCAACAAGAAGTAAATTAAAAACGCCAGAATTTTTCCTCCGAAATCTTGCGATTGTTGATAACGGAGAGAAAATTAGTGGTGACCAAGGCGTTTTTGAATACTGGCGTGGCAAATTTAACAATGATATCTCGCAATTAGAAAATTTTTTATTGGAGATTCAGGAAAAGGCCAAGGTTTTTAGCAAAATTGCAGGGAATAAGTTGATTTCGTCAAATGAAAAAAACGAGTATATGGTAGGAGCAGATTTTTTCAAAGGTACACAGTACTTACCGGTATTGCTAGGTGGCAGTCATTTGTTGAACTATGAGCACCTCTCAAATTTAGTGAATTATAGGTACCTAATATACATTTTAGCGCAAGAGAGAACTCAAGATTTTGAATCTATGGCACCTCGTTGGGCAAAAGTAGTTTCTACACTTCCCAAAGATGCCTCGATAGATGATATTAATCATGCGACTGCTGGCATTTCAGGTGTGGTACTAGATCCAATTGGTGTTTTGACTCTTGAAAAGAGGTTAGAGGATCTTTCAGTTCCCAAAGACGAAAGAAAAATGAGACTTGTCTTGGCAACAGTTTCATTGAGTTTTGAAAATGATACTTGTGACTTGAGTGAGTTTCTAAAGAAGTATAGGCCTAATAAACTTGCGGGCTTTGACACAGATTTGATTCTCAATATTGATGAAATTAGAGCAACGGGCGTTGGAGTTGATTCTTTAGAGTTTCGTGAGTATCTCGGACTTGGAAATTTTGTATTAGTTAATGGTCAGGCCAGACATTATGCAAATAAGTTACCTGCAGCCAAGGAAGATCTGTATGGGAACGATAAAGGTGTCTTTACTAGAGCGCTTAGTTCGACTCCTAATGATGCAGTAAGAGAACTTAATGTAGTGGCAAGACGAATTAGGGATATGAATGATTTCGATCTTTATAGTTGGGACTTGGATTCAATTCGAGAGCGACGATCGTTAATTGTGTCAACTTTCATTTCAACCATTCCTGCTTGCTTAATTTCCTGACATAGTTAGTGCGAGAGAATGGTTTCCTTTGTCACCCACTTGATGTATACTTATCTCAGGTCAAAGACGCCGAACGCTCTAGCCCTTTAGCTAGTTCGGCACCAACCGCGCACCGCGCACGGTGGTCCTAAAGGAAGACCCGCCTAGGGGCGAAATCCGCCCACT
>Ga0194116_10006519_pt1 | contig 12410 bp, 9 predicted proteins | sample TA2MahsurfametaG_4_FD_148617 | JGI IMG/M metagenome (GOLD analysis project Ga0194116, IMG submission 148617) | Freshwater microbial communities from Lake Tanganyika, Tanzania - TA2015008 Mahale S9 surface | ecosystem: Environmental > Aquatic > Freshwater > Lake | place: Tanzania: Lake Tanganyika... | reverse complement strand
GTTATAGAAGCCGTTGATATATTGAAAGATTGTGGTTTCGGCTTGGCGGCGGGTGTCCCACGTCCTGCGCCAGAGCAGCTCGGCCTTCATGGTCTTGAAGAACGTCTCGACAATGGCGTTGTCATAGCAATTGCCCTTACCGCTCATTGACGACTGCAACCCATATTCGCGCAGAATTTTCTGGTAGTTGTACAAACAGTATTGGCTGCCACGGTCACTATGAAACACGCAGCCCCGCGGCGGGGACCGGTGCGCAATGGCTATTTTCAGTGTACGGATCGCCAGATCGCGTTTCAGGCGATCACTGACAGCCCAGCCGATGACGCGCCGGGAGTGAAGGTCTAAGATCACCGCCAGATAGAGCCAGCCTCCCCGGATCCAGATATAGCTGATGTCTCCTGCCCATTTCTGATTGGGTTGATCGGCAGTGAAATCGCGCTCAAGCAGGTTTGGCGCGATGTTGAACGTGTGATCGCTGTCTGTTGTCGCCCTGAATTTACGCTTTCTTTCAACGACAATTTCATTGTGGCGCATCAGACTCCCAACACGCCGGTGCCCCACCTCGACCCCAACTTCCTTCAGCTCGTCCGTCATTCGCGGGCGGCCGTAGCTCCCCAGGCTCAGGCGTGATTGCTCCTTGATGTGGGCCAGAACCACCATATCCATGCGTTGCCTGGGGCTGGCAGGGCGCTTGCGGAAGGCCCGCAAGCCACGTGCGCTGACATTCATCACGCGGCACAGCCGATCGATCGGAAAGGCCCCAAGCTGTTCTTCGACGAACCTGAACCTCACGGCTTTTGGCTCGCAAAGAACTGAGTGGCTTTTTTAGGATGTCCCTCTCCTCGTTCAGGATACGGACCTCACGACGAAGTCGTTCATTCTCACGGGCAAGCTCACGGTCCTCGGCACAAACCACACCCGCGTCACGGTGCGCACTCGCCCATTTTTTCAGGGTCGAAAAGCCGACCCCCAGATCATCCGCAACCTGGCGCCGCGAAAGCCCGCTGGTCAGCGCTATCCGCACCGCTTCTTTACGAAATTCATCCGTCCTGCCTGTGCTCATGGTTCGTCTCCTTTGCTGCACAATATGTGATCAGAGGACCGGCACAAAACCGCGACAGGTCCACCATCCAAAACCCTCCCCTATGACACAACATTAGTGGCTCAACTTTATGGAGCTAAGACAGGCGGATCTTCTTGCTGGTCAGCGGGAAGAAGCCCGCCGTGCGCAGCCTGCAGCACGGCCAGGCAGCCCGCCACGCCGGGATAACGGCAGTGTCAAACGCCGCGCACTTCCTGCGCAGACGCCGCCAGCCGATAAGCCCAATACGCCCGCCCGGTAACCCCCACCCAATCAGTCGCGTTCAACGGCGGCTGCGTTGTCTTGGAAGTGCCGCTTAACAGCCCCCAGTAAAGCGCTGGACTACTCTTGCGGCGACGCGTGACCAATCAAACTCCTTGAGAATCTTGGCACCAAATTCGAGTGATAGCGAACGCAGCTCATGCTCCGTTTCGAAGCGAAGCATGGCCCGTGAAATGTCGTTGGGATCTTCCGCATTGAAGCGGCATTCGGGCGGGGTGATTTCCCGGAGTGATGAATTATCGCCTGCAAGCACCGGCGTATCGAAAAAATACGCTTCAAGAACCGGCAAGCCGAGCCCTTCATAAAGTGATGGGAATACGACGGCAAAACTCCGCCGATAATATTCCATCATATCCTCATCATCGACCTGTCCTGTGAAAATAAGATCCTGACCAGGCTTCAAGCCATGCTGCCTAGCCAAGGATTCCAGTTCCTTGTGACGCGCTGGGTGAAGATTGCAGAGTACTACCAGCACCGGAATGCTTGAAGCAGGGTCCTGCTTCAGCTTGGCAAAGGCTCCTATCAACCCTCCGATATTCTTGCGAAAATCGCCTCCGCCGACATAAAGCCAAAAAGGACCATCAGGTATATCGCGCGGCGGAGCTGGGACTTTGCCTTCGCGCGCAGCGGCCCGCCATCTCAACTTATCCAAGGATCCGTAGATGGTCGTGATGCGGTCGGGCATTACGCCCGCTAGGCGTACCAGATCTCTGGCAGTCGTTTCGCTAATGGCCAAGTGTCCATCAAGAACCGGCAACAGGTTCATCAAGGATAAATAGCTACGTCTGATGTCGGCACTCTCCAGGTATTGCCCCGCATAGATTTTGGGAATTAGATCATAGGCAACCATCCAGAGCTGCGGCGAAAATTGCGCAAGCTGGATCGGGAAAAGCTGCTCTGCGCTTTTATCCAGTTCGAACAGACAGCATTGGATGAAATGCGTCACATCGGACAGTGACACGATCTCTCTGTCACCATGGATGATGCGTCCGCGTGCCTCGAATGCCGAAACATGTTCCGGTGCCGATTGCTCTGGGTTCAACAAGAAGGCGACTTTACCTGGCAGCCTATCAGCAACCGAAAGGGCCAAGGCTGTCGAATACCGCGAAATGCCTCTTTCATTGTGATCACCTTGCGTGATCCGTACATCAAACAGCAAAAATGGTGACCGGTCGGGCGTCATGGATCGACGACGTAATTTCTGGAGATACAGCTCTCCTGCACTGGCAGAGGGGGCTATATTACGCCCCGGCTCTGTCTCGGACGTGGGGGAGATGACCGCTCCAGTCATCTCGTGGCGATTTGCGACGCCTCGGGGGCTGCAACGGGCCGTGCAAACTTCGCAAAGGCTTCGGTACGTGAACCAAAGAAAGTAACCTGCCCATCCTTCATCACCAGCACCTTGTCAACATGATTCAAAACACTCGGTCGATGGGTGATGATCAGAGCGGTCCGTTTTCTTTTCTTGAGGCTAAGCACTGTTTGGACCAGGTGTTGTTCGCCTTCTTCATCGAGATTGGAATTGGGTTCATCAAACACACAAAGCGCCGGCATTTTATAGATTGCGCGGGCAAGGCCAATGCGTTGCCGCTGACCGCCCGAAAGGCGATTGCCGCTTTCACCTATTTGCGTGTTGTAACCTTGCGGCAATTGCAGGATCAGATCATGAATGCCGGTCTGCTGAGCTGCGGAAACAACCGCTTCGGGGTCGATATGCCCAAGACGTGCGATATTCTCAGCGACTGTGCCATCAAAAATGTCGATTTCCTGCGGCAGATAGCCAATATGCGGTCCAATCTGTTGCTTCGGCCATTGCGCCAACTCGGCCCCATCCAGCCGGACAGTTCCAGCAAGACTTGGCCAAACACCCGTAATGACCCGAGCCAGTGTGGATTTACCTGAGCCACTAGGCCCGATGATCGCCAGAGACTCACCTGCTGCCAAGTCAAATGACACACCCTGCAATACCGCAAGTTGCATACCCGGCGGTGCTGCAATAATCCTACTGACTGAAAGATTGCCCTCCGGGGTCGGCAATGTCATGAGTGGCGGTGCAGGTGGAGCTTCAGTTAACAGCGTCTTGATTCGTTTCCAGGCCAATTGGGCGGAAACAACGCCCCCCCAATTAGCAATAAGGACTTCAAGCGGGCTCAGGGCCTTGGCCCCTATAATCGAAGCCGCGATCATGACGCCTGGCGAAATTTTACCTTCGATCGCCAGATAAGCGCCCGCGGCCAGCATAAGCGATTGCAGGGCAATACGCGTGACTTTGGATGCATTCATCAGAACGCCAGCCCAGTCGCTTGCCTGCCCTTGCAGCGAAAGGGCCTTATCATGCCTTTCTTTCCAACGGACAAAAATGCCCTGCATCATACCCATGGCCGACATGGCATCGCCATTCTTGATGCTGGTTTCCGCGAAATTCGCAGCAGCAAGATTATGACCAATTGCTTCAGAAAGGCGCTTCCGCGTGCTTACTTCAGAGGCAATGGCGAGGCTCAATAGAATGATGCCACCGGTCAGTGAAACCGCGCCCAATAAAGGATGCATCAGAAAAAGAAGAGCCAGAAAGGCGGGCATCCAAGGTAAATCAAAAAATGCTAGTAGCCCCGCTCCGCCGGCAAATTGGCGAATAACGGCGATATCATTTAAGGGTTGCGTTCTTTGGGCCGTATTGCGCACATGATTTCGAAGTGTTGCATCGAAGACACTGGCTGAAAGCGCCTCATCAATGCGCCCTCCTACTCGTACCATCACACGCGACCTGACCACTTCAAGCAAGGCCATGGTCAGTAGACCAAAAATCAGAATCAGTGTCAGCATTACCAACGTCGTTTCTGACCTACTGAGTAATACACGATCGTAAATTTGCATCATGTACAAAGGCGGCGCGAGCATCAGACAGTTGATGAAACCACTGAAGAGCATGGCAAAAAGGAGCGGTCCCCGGCAGCGCTTAATAAGCGTCTGAAGGGGAGCTGGCGTAGCCGCAGTTCGGGTCTCGGAATTGCCTTGCTTAAGTCTTGTCATCCTCTATTCCTATACTTCATCTTTACGCTATTCTGCATTTCATCTAACGCTCTCGCATCGCGCTTCTGACGGCGTCCATCAGAGGCTCCACTAGGTATCTTGCTGCTGTTCTCTGCCCTGTAGCTATCGTTACCTCTGCAGGCATACCTGCAACAAGTCTGCGATCTGCAATCGCTGCCAAGCTTTCAGCATCGGGCGCCACCCGCACCTTGAAGTAAGGCACACCAGAACGTTCATCGGTTTGCCGGTCAGCACCCACCAATAACAGATGGCCCTTCAGGGTGGGCAAAGAGCGTTGCGGCAGGGCAGGAAAGCGGATAGTCACCTCCAGCCCTTCATGCAGTAATTCCACATCTTGTGTCTGAACCTGAGCTTCAAGGAGAAGACGATCACTATCGGGCACGATTTGCATAATAGTCCGCCCACCAACGACAACACCACCCGTTGAAGGCACAGTCAGGCCCACTACCACGCCGTCCGTGGGTGCGCGTATCACCAGATGGTGGACAATGTCTTCACTCGCGACCAATCTCTCTTGAATTTCACGCTGCTGATTAAGGGCGTCCTGCATATTCTTGGAAAGCTCGTCACGGACCTGTAGCTCAACCTGCAGAATCTGTATCTCTGTTTCACCAATTTGCTGCCGTGCTCGCCCGATCGCCGAAAGATACTCGCCTTTCTCACCCTCAAGGCGCGCTAGTTCGCGCAGCAAAGAAAGGGCACGTGTTCTGGGGGCGTACCCACCGCGCATCAATTCATTCACACCATTCAGTTCTTCCTGAAGGAAGTCGAGTTGCTGCTTCCTGGAGCGGTCCTGCGCCTCCATCCCGATAATTTGTTCTTGGAGCTGAGAAATACGCTGCTGCAATACCTCTTTCTGCGCGAGCTGTAGGGCGCGACGCGCCTGAAAGATCGCTTCTTGACCGCGGATCAAATCGGCTACTGAAGCATCTATTTTCGCGTTTTCAAGAAGGTCGGCGTCAAACGCAATCGTGTCACTGCCAGCTTGCTCTGCCCTGAAACGAGCGATGGATGCCCTTATGGCGTCCATCTGGCCACGTGCAATTTGCAAGGAAGCCAGAGCACGTACCTGGTCCAGTGAAATAAGCGGGTCCCCGGCCTTTACCTCTGATCCGTCGCGAACATGAACCGTACGCACAATGCCGCCTTCCATATGCTGGATATCGCGCCGATTAGTTTCAACGACCAGCGTTGCAGGGGCTATGACCCCATGGTTCAGCGGGGCCACCAAGGCCCAGCCCACCGGGACAACGACCAGGAAAACTAAGGTGCAACATCCCGTAAGGACGAGTTTTCGCACATCGGTCAGAACCGAGGGTGAGCCAGTCGCCCTATCCACTTTTCGCTCCGGAAGCTTTGCGGGCTTCGGTGGATCGGATGCAGTAACGGAAGAGGACATTAAGAAACCTATTACAATTTATTGGCTCATCTAGCAGATCTAGCCGCCTCTTCATATATTTATCGGCGATTGCTCAGGTCGCGAATTTTTTGGTAATTCTTCCAGAGAGATAAATGGCTTTTTGAGTCTTTCTCGAGGCTTTTACACCGGGTCGGGCGTTCCTTAAGAAACGAAGCGCCAAAAGGTGAAAAATTCAATACCTACCCGTGTCCAGCCCCTTTTTATGTATCAGTGATTTGTAGGTTTACTAAGTATGTTTCGGGGGCCGGCGGCCGTATTCCAATGACGTTGCCCCGTCCACCTAATCCAGTTTGAGGTAGACTCTGGCCCAACCGAGAGGGCCAGAGATGAAGCGCATCAGGTTCCACGAGGACCAAATCATCGGTATTCCGAAAGAGCATGAGGCGGGCGTTTCGGTCGTCGATCTGTGCCGCAAATGCGGCATCAGCGATGCGGCGGTCTACAAATGAAAGGCTAAGTATGGCGGCATGGATGTCAGCGAGGCTAAGCGGCTAAAGGGCCTTGAAGACGAGAACGCCCGTTTGAAACGGCTGCTGGCCGATGCGATGCTCGACAATGCGGCCATGAAGGATCTCCTGGGAAAATATGGTAACACCCGCTGCTGAGCGGGAAGCCGTGGCTCATCTTGTGAAGGGCCATGGGATGAGCGAGCGGCGGGCGTGCAGGGTGATCGGCTGTTGCCGGATGACCATGCGGTATGAGGTTGTCCGCCGGGATGACCCTGCGCTGCGGGAGAGGCTGAAGGAACTGGCCAAGGCACGACGCCGTTTTGGCTACCGTCGGCTGCACGTGTTCCTGCGGCGCGAAGGCCATCAGATCAACCATAAGCGCCTGTTCCGCCTCTACAGGGAGGAGAAGCTGTCTGTGCGCAAGCGTGGCGGAGGCCAAAGGGCCATGGGCGCACGAGCCCCGATGGTGCTGCCGCTGACACCGAACCAGCGCTGGTCATTGGATTTTGTGTCGGACCAACTGACGGATGGCCGTCGGTTCCGCATCATGACAGTGTTCGATGACTGCACACGGGAATGCCTGGCCCTGATCGCCGACACCTCGTTGTCGGGTGCTCGGGTGGCGCGGGAACTAGCGGCCCTGTTCGACGCCCTTGGTAAGCCCCAGACGGTGGTCAGCGATAATGGAACCGAGTTCACCTCGAATGCGGTCCCAAAGTTCGTGGATGATCGTAAGTTTGACTGGCATTATATCGCGTCCGGAAAGCCGACCCAGAATGCTTTCATCGAAAGCTTCAACAGCCGCCTGCGCGATGAGCTGTTGAACGAAACCTTGTTCCCATCCCTGCACCATGCCCGAGTCACTCTGACCGCCTGGCGCACCAACTACAACACCGAACGCCCCCACTCCCGCCTAGCTTGGCAGACGCCGGCCGCGTTCGATCAGACCTTCACCCCGCAACGGGGCCTGACGCTGCGCAACCCACAAAGCTCCGCACCAGCCCCCGTTACCCAACCCGCCCAAACAGGCAAAACTGAGTCTCGGAGTCTTGCTCACGCTGGATAAGAGTTGGGCGCAAGGTCAAAGGTAGACGGGGCCACGTCAGGCGACGTCAATCTCACCTGCCGCGAATTCTTGAGGCAGTCCTCATCTGAATGCCGCACTCGAGCCTCTCCAATACCCCCGTCGGCAGATTTGTAGCTCAATGTTAAGGTGGCGGGACAGTCAGAACGTCTTCATCTAGAATTCTCGTATAGATTTTGAGAATCGATCTAAGAGAGGCCTTGCGAGGTAAGATGCGAAGGATCGTTCTCCGCGTCGTATGAGGACTTCGGCCTGCATACCTGGCTGTAGGCGTAGATCGCCGTATTTGTCGATTTCCTCGGGAAGGATGGCAATACGCGCCAAGAAATATGGCATGCCGGTTTTGGGATCGTTCATGCGATCTGGCGCTATCCGCTCCACTGTACCTTCCAAAACGGGCGTTGTACGTGCTGCTGCGTGGGAGAGGCGAATTGATGCCCGCATGCCGATACGTACCGTATCCACATCAATGGGCGCTATCTGTGCCTCAAGCAGTAGCCTTTCCTCCTGTGGCACAATCGCTGCTACTTGGGCGCCAGGCGAGATTACTCCCCCTTTCGCTGTAAAACGTAGATCCATTACCATCCCAGCTTCCGGCGCCTCTATCGAAAGACGCGTCAGCTGATCCTGCGTGCTGATCCCACGCTCCTGCATCTCAAGCAATCGTCCCTGTAAGTCGCGCACTTCGCGTGCATTTTCTTCCTGCCGCGTACGCAACAACTGGCTCCGCTGCATTTCGGCCTCACCAATAGTCTGCTGCGTTCGCGCAACATTCTCTATGGCTTCACCCCGCTCACCAATAAGTCGCGCCTCCTCTCGCTGTAAACCAAGCAAACGGGGTAGACGCTCAAGCCCAATGCGGACCAAGCCTTCAACACCAACAATCTCTTGCCGAACCAACTCCAGCTGGCGATCATTCGCTTCAATTCTAACATTCAAACCATCAATCTGCTTCTGCAGCTGCAAAATACGTTGCGTCAGGATCTCTGTCTGACCAAGCAGAGAACTTCGACGTGCCTCAAACTCCTCTGTTTGAACCGCCAAAATTTCAGCTACCTTCCCCTCACCACGACGTTCCTCAAGCTCAGGAGGAAATATCGGACGAGCCAACCCATTACGCTCGGACGCCAATACCGCCATTCGGGCGCGCGCACGATCCGTCTCATCACGAACTACGTTCATTGCTGCCCTTATACGGGTATCATCAAGCTGGATCAGCGGCTGACCCGCCACAACTATATCACCTTCGCGGACCAAAACTTCACCAACAATACCACCTTCCAGGTGCTGAACCACTCGCCGATTAAGCTCCACAACCAAAGTGCCGGGCGCCACAACGGCACTATCAATCATCGCAAAAGCACCCCAACCAATCACTCCACCCAAACCAAAAAGAATTATAAGCAGCGCAAACCTGAGCGGACGCCATACCGCAGCAGGAGAAGCAGCATCCACCACCTGAACAACGCCAACCGCTTGTTGAACCTGAGACAAAGATCCCACTCCTAGCTATTGGCAATCGCCTTAACAGGACGCGCAATTTTGGCCGGGCGCGTCAAGCGAGGCATAATCTCCTCCCGCGGGCCAAAAGCTTCCACCTGGCCATCACGTAAAAGCAAAATCTTGTCTACAATCGTCAAAATATTGGGGCGATGCGTAATCGTAACTGTAGTCACTCCAGACGCACGCAACCCCTCCAAAGCAGTAGACAAAGCCGCCTCTCCCGCACTATCCAAATTGGAGTTCGGTTCGTCCAAGACAATGAAGCGCGGTTCATCATATAACGCACGCGCCAAACCAATACGCTGCCGCTGACCAGGTGAAAGGCCCCGACCGCCAGCCCCTAACTGAGTATCATAGCCCTGCGGAAGACGTAACACTAACTCATGAAGCCCAGCCGCAGTCGCTGCGGCAACAACCTTCTCCGCATCCACATCACCCAGGCGCGCAATGTTCTCCGTAACTGAGCCCTCAAACAATTCGACATCCTGCGGCAAATAACCAATATATCTGCCAACCTGTTCACGCGGCATACGCGAAAGATCAGCGCCATCCAGCCGAACAGCCCCACCTGAAGGCGGCCAAATACCTAATATACCGCGCGCCAAAGTGCTTTTGCCCGCGCCACTACGACCAACAATCGCAAGTGACTCACCTGCCTGCAAAGAAAACGTCACGCCACGCAGCAACGCAACAGGAGAACCAGGAATAGACAACACCAGATTCTCTACGGACAAAGCCCCCTTAGGCGCTGGAAGCTCCATACCCTTCTTCTCAACCACACCACTCGACATAAACGCACAAAGACGCTGATGCGCAGAACGCGCATTCGCAGCACTCTGCCATAACGTCACAGCCTGAAAACTTGGCGCAAGTGCTCGGGCAAGCACAAAAGTCGCCACAATCATCACGCCTGGTGTAATGGATTGTTCCAGTACCAGAAACGCGCCGAGCCCCATGGTCAGCACAGCTGCGAAAATCAACTGCAGAAATTTGATGAGTGCAGCACCGCCACCAGCTATACGACTTGCGTCTTCTTGTTGGTTCAGCATTGCTACATGTCGCTGCTGCCACCGTGCCCATATATTTGCCCGCATTCCCATGGCAGTTGCGGCTTCCGCGTTTTGAAGACTGCTTTCCAAGAGAGCAAATGACCGGATATTTTCGGACGAGGATTGAGCGAGCTTCTTAGTGGATAAGGCGGCTTGGCCAACTGCCGTGCCTATCACCAGCAAAATGGCTACTGCGCCAAGCGCTGCAAACAATGGATGAAGAAAGTACAGAATAGCAAAAAAAACTGGAAGCGAAGGGATATCAAGCAATGTGGTAAGACCATTAGCCGAAATGAAGGTTCGGATTTGCTCCAAGTCGCGCAGCGGCTGGGCTGCCGCTTGGTCGTTGCCGGTCAAACTGCTCCTGAAAAACATCTGGTTGAACACGGGCCTAGACAGGCGCTGTTCTATAATGCCGCCTATCCCCGTTAGGGCGTAGCTTCTGCAAGCTTCTAAGACCCCGAACAAGGCAACTAGAAAAACTGAAATCAAAGTCATTGCCATTAAAGTGGAAATACTACGGCTCGCCAAGACGCGATCATAGACCTGCATCATGTGCAGCGCGCCCGTCAATTGGAGCGCATTTATGAGAAGCCCCAAGAGAAACATGACCGAAACTGGCCCCTTGATCTCGCTTAGGATCTGAAGCACTGGCGAAGAAGGATCTTTCTGCAATTTTTTCATCTTAAACTCACAGCCAACCTACGAGGGATTTTCGGATTTTCGTCTAAATGATGCCAAGAGAAGGCAATCCAGATCAAAGGCCACTCAAGCGACAGAACAAGGGGGTCGACGTTATTCACATAGCCACTTACCTGTCCTCTTCAATATAACTGTTTATATTTCTTTTTTCAAAAATTTTTATATAATTGAATAGATAATCTTTATCTCTTATAATCACATAATAAACTATTTTATTGATTTCGTACGTATATATTTATTTATTTCAATAATAATTTCCTCGGACCGCGCATAATTTCCATATCAGATATATAGTTAGGAACCTATGCGTATGTTTTGTTAGCGCGCCCCGAGATATCGGAAATGGCGCCGTACGACACAGACCGGCCCCTCCTGACGCCCTTTTCCTCGGCCTTGGCTTTGATCTTCAACCGTTCCATCGTAACGACCCTGCCCAAAACAACGACCGCTTCCAACATCGCATCGGACGACAAGTGGGCATAAGGCGTAGTAACTTTGGGGGCACGGTGTCCTAGCAGCCTCTGCACTTCTTAAAGAAAGCGCCCCTCATGTATCAAAAAGCTGACATGGCTATGACGCAGATCATGCAGCCATACAACCCTCATTTCAGCGCTAGCCTAGGGTAGCGCCGATACAGAGTAAGATGGCGGTTTTGGTGGCGTTTCGTTTGGAATCTCCTCATAGTAAATGACACCGGAGCGTATTTCTCCCTTCATCGGTCTGTGGTTTATTCGTATTTGCACTTGCGCACTTCGCCAGATTTATGGACTGGCAAGATCTCTTGGATACGGTTTCAAGCTTTTACTTGAAGATTGCTGAAAGTGCCCTCCTCTCCGTTCAACCATTTGCTGTTTCAGGTACGATAAGCCGGTGTATCTATACGCCCGATTCTTGCGCAAGCGGTGCCGTTTGATAGAAAAAAATCGCCAGAGCATCGAGTGGTTCAACAAACGCATCAAACGGCAGCTAAACGCTATCATGGTCAGGCAGGGGGGGCTGGGTGATGGTAGATGTCCGGCACCGCTGCCCGCCCGAAGCATTAGCCGAAGTCATGCCGCTTGCGCAGATCAAGGCTCAGCTCCGCTTACTCAAGTCATCAATCGCCTTCAGCCGCGCAATCAACGCGGGCATCTCCCTGATCGGGATCATATTCGGCCCATCGGATGGCGCATGGTCCGGATCGGCATGGGTTTCGATGAACACCGCCGCCACGCCCACCGCCACGGCGGCGCGCGCCAGCACAGGGGCGAATTCGCGCTGCCCACCGCTGGAGGTACCCTGCCCGCCCGGCTGCTGCACGGAATGCGTCGCGTCAAACACCACCGGATAGCCAGTCTCGGCCATGATGGGCAAAGCCCGCATATCGGAAACCAGCGTGTTATAGCCGAAGGACGCACCACGTTCGCAGAGCAGGATATTATGATTGCCCGTGCTCGCGACCTTCGCCGCGACATTCTTCATATCCCATGGCGCGAGGAACTGGCCCTTTTTCACATTGATCACACGGCCGGTCTCACCCGCCGCGAGCAGCAAATCCGTCTGCCGGCACAAAAAAGCCGGGATCTGCAGCACATCCACCGCTTCCGCTGCCGGGGCGCATTGCTCGGGCGCATGCACATCGGTCAGCACCGGCAAGCCGGTGACCGCACGCACCTCGGCCAGAATGGCCAGGCCTTCCGCCATGCCAATGCCGCGCGCGGCAGAAACGCTGGTGCGATTGGCCTTGTCGAAGGATGATTTATAGATCAGCGGCACACCGGCGGATGCGGCAATGTCCTTGAGCGCTGCT
>Ga0194116_10006518_pt1 | contig 12413 bp, 4 predicted proteins | sample TA2MahsurfametaG_4_FD_148617 | JGI IMG/M metagenome (GOLD analysis project Ga0194116, IMG submission 148617) | Freshwater microbial communities from Lake Tanganyika, Tanzania - TA2015008 Mahale S9 surface | ecosystem: Environmental > Aquatic > Freshwater > Lake | place: Tanzania: Lake Tanganyika... | reverse complement strand
CCCAATCCCCATTTTTATATCTTTAAATTTTTAGTCTTTAAATCGCTTTTAATTGAAGAAATTGATATTTCCCTTTTTTAAATTTGTTATTATATTAAAATTTTCTTGAAATTTAAAATAATGAAACATCTTAGCTCAATTATATTTTTTAATTTGTGTAAAATTATTTATCTATCCCACATATCTGGATAATAATTCGAAATTAATTCTAAATTTTATTCTATATTTCTTAATTAAGATTTACTTATTTTATTTTAACATTTTTAAATACAAAGTATCCCGAATTCAGTAAAAGGCAATTATCACTTCAATTTTAATTGAAGATTGAAAATTTAATTTTTTATAAGAATTGAAAGATATTAGAAATCAGAATTTACATATTCATCTTTATAATTTGAAAAACCTTTAGGCAAAACCTCATAATCAGCAGTTACATAGTTATTCTTTGATTTATAAGAAGTAAAAAAATTTTTAAATTTTTTATCTGAGAAAAATTGCTCAATATCAATCTTGCTATTAAAAGGAGCTTCTTCATTAGAATTATTAAATTTCTTATTCTTCTTTATGAAATTCATTTCAATATTAAAAGTTGAATAATCCAAAGATCTTACAAATGATGAATTCGTTAAATTTCTTAAATTTGGATTTTCTAATTTAAAAGACTCCGAAAAAATTCTATCAGAGTTAAGAGTTAAATCCAAATTAGTGGTTGTGCTATAAAAGATTCCCTCTGATCTTTGAATTGAACTTTGATCATCCTCTAATTTAAATCTTTCTTCCTTAATTTCTTTATTATTTTCTTGGTCTGAAAGCATATATAAGTTTTCTACTTTTATTTTATTTTTATTGTTATTTATTATGTTTTTATCAATTTTTTTAATAGAAAACTTTTGATTTCGCTTTTTGACAAAAGAATTATTTTCTTTAAAATTAATGAAATTCTTGAAGCTTTTCCCCTTCTGAAGATGTGATTTTTTTTTTATCGAAAATTTGTTTAAATTTCTTGTATTTATGATTAAATCATCATCTTTAGTTCCTTCATAAATAAACAAACTGTTTTCTAAAGAAACTAATCTTTTATTATGGATTTCCTCGAAAAAATTAATATTTTTGTTTGCTTTTAATTTATTGAGTCCTGGATAAATTATGTCCATGTGGATTTTTATTATAGGATCATATTCCTTTGTCGAAGCTTCAATACTATTTCGATTATTGTTATTCTTAAAATTTTTGAAATGCCTTTTTAATATATATTCATTTTCATTTTCTCTGTTTTTTAATCTAGTTTCAAATTTATTGATGAATTTCCCATTTTTTATTTGAATATTTGTTTTTTCTTTTTTCTCATTTTTATTCATTTTAAAATCTGCATTTTCATTTTCCTTTTTAGGAATATTTACATTTATTACATTTGAAAAAAGAAATACACCATTTTTATGATCGAAATCATTTGGAAAACCATTTATTTTATAAGCATTAAATAATTGCTGATCTTGACAAATTGTGTAATTATTGTTTTCATTTTCTTTTTCTATATTTTCAATCAAATCATCTAATTTTCCTAAGAAAATATTTAAAGAATTGATTTGGCTTTCCAATACTGTATCTGTGTATTCGAATTCTTCACAAGCACCACTCCCTTCTTTAATTATATCTTCAATTTCATAAATAATTGAATTAGGAAATTGAATATTTTGTTTTAAATAATTAGAAGAAATCGGATGCTTATATATCTCCTCACTTAAATCATTCAAGTAATTAAATGATTGAATATTTTCTTTAATAATATTTTTCAATTTTTTTCTTATGAAATCTCTTTTATGCTCTATTTTTATTAATTTCGCTAGAAAATATTATAACTAAAATAAATAAGGAAAAAGAAAAGAGAGCTAGATTTTGAAGAATCATTATTAAAAATTTTTAATAAAAAATAGAAATATTTAATATATAAAAAGTTTATTTTCAATTTATAATATTACAATTTCTCTTTTCTTCGACAAAATTCAATTTTTCCAAAGTACGAAATAAATCTTTTAAAATATGAGAAGATTCAATTATATGATGATTCATGGATTTTGAAGATTTTAATTTAATAACTAAATTTTGCATTTTTTTAATTTTAATCAATTTTATTTGTTTGAACTGAAATCACGTGCTTACTGAAATAATTTGTAATTTTAAATTTGTAAATTTTAAAATTTTTTAATTATATTTTTTTAAATATTTAAAAAAAAAAAAAAAATTTTCTTCAATTTTATTGAAAATCTTTGGACTCGCTTTATTTACTTAAATAATCATGTTTTATAAAATATTATTTTAAAAAAGATAATTAAAACTTTTTTTTTAAATTCCTAATAAAAAAATATATTTAACTAAATTTTCCTAAAATGATTAAAATAATTTCCATATAAATTTCTCTTAATCCTAATAATCATCAGGTGTTTCATATTAGAAAATTATTTTTTCTTAAATTCTATGAGTATTTGTATTATGTTTTAAGTTAGGATTAATAACCACACTCGCTAAATCGAAATCTTCGTAGGCGTTATTTATAAAACTACTAGAATTTCCGTAAACTGCTGTATTATCATTATAATAGTTTTCATTTAATTTATCAGAATTATAAATTTCATTTTTTATCTTCTGATTTGAATTATTTATGAAATCTCCCTCATTAATTTCTTCATGGAGAGTATGTTCATTTTGATAAATGGGATTAATATTTTCAATGTGATTTGGTTCCAACAATTTTTTATCATTTATTTTATCAAAATTATTAAATTCAGGATCTCCTTGCAATATGGCTGCCTTTCCATCTGAAGTCTTAAAATTACTACAAGTTTTATTTAATTTTTTTATTGTATTGAAACCCTTCTTATCGAATAGAGTTGCAGCGGTTCTCTTAAAATCTAAGGAATTTTTATTGTAAACTAAATCATTATTATTTTTATTGAGAAAATTTTCATTTTTATTCTTTTCATTATTTTCAATTTCATTACTAGCCGACATTTCCTCATCGAATTCAAAGAATTCATTTATCTTAAAATTATTCCTCAAATTTACCAAATCCATTTTTTTAGAATTCTTTTTATCTCTTTTACTATAATTTTTATTAAGAAAGGATAAATCATCAATACTTTTTTTATTAATATTATTTTCTCTTTCTAAATCCCTTGTCTTTTCATCTTTTTCGTTTGCTCTGTAAAAACCTAAAGCACTTTTACTTAAAATTTTTTCTTGTGAGGCTTTATATGATAAATTGAATTCTTTAGGAATCGTTGTTTTAATTTTAGAATTTTCTGCAAATTGATATTTACTTTTTAAGAAATTTTGTTCTTCATGGGTTTTTCTGAGAAAAGTTCTTCTTTTATTAACATAATCTTGAATATGCTTTATATTTTTCTCTATAAATTTCTCATCAGGTGCCAATTGAGTCTTAAGAACATCAGGTTTGAATGTGTGAATATTCTTGTAAATTTCTTCGCTTACATCTTTCATTTTATCAAATTTCTTTTCTAAATTTTTCTTCCAATAAACGTTTTTATCATAAAAACTTATTGAATTATTTTTTATTATCATATTTGCATTATTATTGGAAATATTACTATTAGATAAATTACTAAAAAAGCCTTCAGGAATAAACTTATTATAATAATTATTGGGTTTATGAACGTTTTGAATTTTTGAAGTATTTGATGATTTGGCATTCTTCTCATTGCGTGAATTTGTTTTATTTTTAATACTATTATCCGAATTGGAACTAAATCCATCTAATTTCTCGGGATTTTGATTCTTCTTTAAATGATTTTTAATGTTATCTGAATTATATTGATCGTTATCCGCATTTATTGTGCTTTCTTTTTTATAATTAATTTTTGGACATAAATTTAATGCTAGAATGTTTTGATTTATTTTAGGTTTGAAAGGAAATTGTTTATAAGATTCTTCTTCATCAATTATTTTTTGTATATGTAATTCTACTTTTTTCTTTAATCTTTGAACTCCTCTTCTATATAATTCAAATGTCCGATTGAATTCTCCTTTTGATTTTGATCTCGACTTTACCATCCTAAGATGTTGTAAACTTAATATACCTTCATTACTTAAATTGGTAGTTTTATTTGAAATTGAATTGCTATTTTTAAATTTTTCATTGATAGACTTCTTTTTTTTTTTCGATTTACTTGTCAATCTTAAAAATGAAGGGCTCAACTTAAGTGCTATATTGAGCGAATTAATATTTAAATTTGGTTTAAAAGAAAATGGATCATTAGCATTTTCATATGCAGATGGACAATTATAGCTTTTATTTAAAATATTTGGAGGTATTAAACTATGAGACCTATCCATAAAGTTTGAAAAACTTTGTTTCCTGGATAAGTCGTTTAAGCTCTTATCTATAGAATTTCTATTTTTTTTTTTTTTCAAACCTGAATTATTATTTACTGGAATATCAAAATTATAATCTTTTCCTTTATATGTTCGATAGATTTTATAAGTATTAATATCTTCTATTCCTTCTAACCTTCTCAGATTGTCTATAACAAAAGAAGCTGAGTTACAGTTATTTTTGGAGTTATAATAGATTAGATTATCAGAATTTAAATCAATATTGTTATGATTGTAATAAGTATTTCGTATTGAGTTATTCATATTCCTTACAAAAGTTTCTTTTGGAATTTTATGATAAGGATAAAGCCTACAATGGAATAAATGTCCTTCTCTTACTATACTTTGTGCTTTTTTAGTTATTTGTGGAGATGCTGTTTTGCATCTTTTCTCATATTCATCTTGTCGTATTTTTTCAAGTTTTCTTTTATAGATTAAATGGTAATTGCTTAATTTTTCTACATATAATTTTTCAGAGTTTTTTCCATTTTTAACTGGATAATTGTACTCTGCATAATTGCAAAAATTAGGGTATAATTCTTCATTATTAGAATTGTTTCCTAATTTATTTTCATTAATAATTTGATTAAAATTATCAATTTCTGTTCCATATTCTTCTAACCCTTCTTCGTTATTAAGAGTGAAATTAGTATTGCTTTTATCATTTTCTTGCTTTTGAATTTGTAATTTATTAGAGGCTAATTGCATTTTATTTGTTTCATATTCCTTTCTATTTAATAAAATATTTTCAACAGATGGATTTTTTTTTACATTAAAATTTATTTTTTCTGAAGATTGGGATAGTATTTTTTCTAATGTATTAGAGCTCTTGTTTTCTTTGCTTTTTAAATCTTCCTTTTTTTTTATTGAAAAGATATTTAAATTATGTTTATTATTCTGTTTCGTTTTGAATTTATTTAAGGATTGGATAGAAACAATATTTTTATTCGAGGCATTCGAATCTGCAATTCGATTATACTTATTATAAATTATTACATTATTCCCATTAAGCCCTAAGCTTGAGTTTTTTAAATTTATATATGAATCAAAATTACTAGTCGTTTTGTAATCAATTTTATTAATTGGAGTATTTTGATTAGTTTTATTTATTGTAGAAGCATTATTATTAGTGTTATCATTTATTTGATTTTTCGAATATAATTCATAAAATTCCTTTGTAAAACTTCCTTGATATAACTTATCCAAATTAACAATTGACAGATTTTTGTCTTTGTTTAGAAATATATTCATCATTCCATCACCTTCATGTAAAAAGCTAGATGAAAAGCTAGGACTCTTTCTCATTCTTATAGGAGAATCATAATGAGGATTTGAGAAAAAATTTTTAAAATCATCTTTTTTTATATCAAAATTATTTTTTGCTGATTTATAAGTATTATTGATTTGATCATTATTTGCGTTTTGATAATTTAAATTATCACCTCCATTAAAGTTAGAAATAAAATTATTAGGAGTAATTTTATTTGATATATCATTAAAAATAATTTTTTTGTTTTTTTTGGCAAATTCTGAATCAGTTTTATTGGAATCTTCAAAAGGAATAAATCTTTCACCATAAGAATTTTTCATACTTGAATTTAATTGCTTTTCTTTACTACTTTTTTTCAAAATAGATTTTAAGGGAGAAAGACAATTTTTTGATTGATTTTCTTTAATTTCTTTATATGAATTAATTTGTTTAATTGAAGTATGATCATCTTCTTTTCGAATATTTTTCTCTTTCACTTTTCTTTGGCTTAAGCTATCTTTGTCTGTTTTTTTTTTGTTACTTTTACTATCATTTATATTCTGACCTTTGTTAAAATTTTCATAGTTTACTTTTTTATTATTATTGAAATTTGTAAGAAATTTGTTTGCTTTTTTAGAATCATGTTCATTTGAAAAATCTTTTGATATTTTTAAATTTTCTGTTTCATTTTTATTATTAATCTCGAAATTTGAATATTTTGTATCTTTGGTATTTAATAGATTAGCGTTATTTGGATAAAAATGATTTTCTTCGGATTTCAATTTATTTTTATTAATATCAGTTTGTACTTCTTCATTATTATTTGAAAATTTAGTATTACTGATGTTAGATTGATTTGCTTTTTCGAAGTTTTCGAATTCAAAATTAACTTTACTTGGTATTTTGTTAAAATCTTGATTCTTAAATTGAGTTGTTTTTATTTTTTCCGAATAAGCAACAGCTTTCGTAGCTTTATCTATCTCCTGAAACAATAAAATTTTTTGTTTTATTTGATTATTCACATCTTTTTCGCTCAAATACATTTTAATTTTTATTTTAAAATTTAAAAAATTATTTCATATTTTTAATTTTATTTACTAAAGTTTTAATTAAAAGATTAATCCAAATTAACAATAATTTTAATCTATTAAATAATAATAGAAATTTAAATTCTTGGAATTTTTATGAATTTAATTTATCTATGCACTATTGCCAAACTTCTTTATTTTTAACTATTAAAATTGTTTTTGAGTTGTTTAATTGAAAATATCAACTTAATTTTTCTTATAAAATTTAGATAAGCATTTAAAATATCCTATTTCTAAGTTGATTTAATTGAATAGATTCGTCTTTTAATATTTATTGAATTTTTCTTTGATCTTATTATCATGCATTATTAAATTAACAAATAATTTAATATTAAATTGATAATGAAAATGTTATTAATTTACATTTCTTTCCAAAAACATAACTTATTGTGTATGTTCTTAAAATTTTAAATATTTAATCCAGATAATCTTCAAATCTCAATAAGTATGATTAAAATTTCAAAAATAAATTTTTTTATTTTATCTATATTATTGACAACTTTCCTGATAGAACCAAGATGTAAGTTTAGAAGGTGTAAAAAGATTTTTCCTATTTCTCAGGCAAAACAAACACCTCTATTTCTATCTAAAATTTATTCTCAAGATTCATTCAATTTAGGAACAAAAAGTCATAATGTAGGCGTAGATTCCATCAGAAAGGATAATAAAGATTCTCACAAAATTATTGAGAAAATATCAAATATTGATCCAATTTTCAAAAAAAGTCCTCAAAATACTGATATGAAAGAAACTAAATCGAAGTCTAAAGATTCTCATTTAACGAATATTTCTTCTCTACCTGAAATCGACAAATCTTCAAATAATAAATTTATCAAGATTGAAAAGGGTGACTATAAATTGAATAATGAAAAAAATTTTGAAAAAGATGCTGAAACAAAAAGTATAATAAACTCAAAATCGAATTTTTTTAAAATTCCTAATTTGTTAAAAATATCAACTATCTCCGTAGATGATAAATCCCTTGTTAATAAAACCAATAATATACAAAAAGCTAAAAATAAAGAAAAAGTCCTTAGGCGAAGATGCCGAATATGGTCAAAATATAACTCGGTAGAAAAGCCTAATTTGATTAAAAATACAAATGTTTTTATTGATAATTCGACAATTGGAAATACCAAAAATATTGAAATGCCTAAAATTATTATTGAAGATAGTGTTAAGAATTATATAAATAATTCAAAAAATGAATCAATAAAACAGACAAAATCGCTAAAAAGATCAAGTGTATTGACTGTTGGTGAATCTCAAAAAAAATTGAAATATGATGATGGTAATTTTAATAGGCAAGATCATTGTATAAATTGTGGTTCAAAATTATCATTAGTAAATTATGAATTTTTAATAATTCTAATAGTAATTGTCTTAAGTTGATGGAAAAATTTACATTTTTATCTCATATTTTAAAGGAGAATTGAAAAAGGAAATTAAAAATTTAAAATTTGTTAAAATTTTTGAATTAAAAAAATTTTAAATTTTATCAATATTTCTATAATTTATTCAATAAAATGAGGATTTAATACTTGTTTTAAGGAATTCAATTATCAGAATGATTTCATTATCGTTGGAGTATTTAAAAAAAAAATTTTCATTCAAAGCCACTGGACCTTAGCATCACAATTTTTAATTGCTTAACAAACGAATCACCTAGTTCCCAATTCAATACAATTTTCAATAAACCTAAGAGAAAAAATTAATATATATAATAAAGAATTTTATCATGAAATTATGATCTTAATAACTTAATTAATACATTCATTCAAGCAAATCCTTTTTATCGTAATATGTAATCTATCTCATTTATAAGAAACTTTCAATTACATTATTAATCTGTGCCTAAGACATTGTCTGTTTTAATCAATTTATTTTACATTTTTTTATATTATAAATCTTCTTTATTTGGAAGATTTAGGATGAATTAATTTGAAAAACATTTGAAAAAGTTAACGAAATTTGGATTATGAATCTATAATTTAATTAGAAATTTTGATTTAAGATTCAAGAAATAATTTCTAAAGAAAATATAATTAGTATCATAAGAATACAAGTATATTTTTTTTCCTTAATGGATTATAAAAAACGATATTTAACTCCTTTTATAAATTGAATATAAAAAAAAGAAAATAATTTATTATAATTAGAGAAAGAAAATATTGATTTTTTGATATATCTTTTTATTATTCCTTAAATTCAATAAATATAAAATTTTTATGAATTTTGATTTATTAATTTTTAAACTTCTTAAAAAAATATAGGACTTGTAATTCATATAAACCTAAGTAATCAGTTTGATTTCTTTAAAAAATGAGTTCATTATTAAGCAAATTATTCTATATCGCAGGATAAAATAAAATTGTTTTTAAAATAAAACCAATAAAAAAATCAAAACTGTTTTCCATTTAAATAATTTCACATCTAATTTTTCAAATTAATTTAATACTTTATCATCATGTCTACATTTACACCATTCATCTTTTATATTAAACTTTTTACATCCTTCGTTTCCTTTCAATTTATTATGCATTATATCTGTTCCTAATTTATTGTAATATTGATTTTCAACATTAAGCATTCCTAGTAAGGTATTATGCATATCATAAGGAGTCATAAACATATTCTCGTTATGTTTCAAATTTTCTCTTATTTTATCAAAATTTTTTACATTTTTTGGAATTAAAAAATATATAAATGGCAATAATAATTCCTTTACATGATCTTCACTTTGTAAAATTTGATGAATTCCTGGCATTGTATATCCATGATCACTAAAAAATATTATCATTGTATCTTCTAAATGTCCATTTTTCTCAAAATCATTCAGAAAATTTATCATATCATTTTCCAAATATTTTATTGATTCTCCAGTTCCTTCGTGAGCATCTATATTTCCCAATCGAAACATTTTTCCATAATCTTTATAGGTATTCCAAAATTGATGAGCATATTCAACAGAATATTCATAAGTTTGCTTTCCATATAAACATTTTCTTCGATAGCAATAAGGACCATCAGTCATAGAATAAGTTTTTTCTTTTGAATAAAAATTAGGATCACAAAAAAGACTAGTAAAATCGTGATCATAGCTATCCCAAACAAGCAAAGACATTTGTCCTGAATATAATCCAACAAACTCTCTTGAACAAGTATTTTCAGTAGACCCAGTAATGTAACCTCGATTTTTAAAATAATTTAAAGAATAAATTCCATCTGAAGCATCATATGGAACTCCAAAGAAAAAGGGTTGAAGATTGATATTAGTCCAGGTTCCCAGTCCATGATATTTTAGAAATTGAAATGCTTCATGTGTATATTTGCTTTTTTCTTCTTTAGAATCAGTTGATGAAACATAATATTTTTCAATCCATTCATAAACTTTTGGCAATTTTCTTTTAAAATGATTTCTAGACATTGAATCAATAAAGAAAAATAAAATGTTTTTAAATATAACTTTTTCTTTTTTAAGATTATCTTTAAATATCAATTCTTTTGCATTTATTAAAGTATCATTTTTTTTAAGTTCTATTTTAACTTGTGGATTTGGTTTTTGAGTAAAATCAACATAAACCTCATTTTTCTTTTTATATTTTTCAGGTATATCCGGATCATCCAAATTAAAAGTATTCTTCATCACATGATCTCTGTAATAGTAATAATTGCAAGTATTAGTAAGATCCCATTTTTCCACTCTTGGATAAGCAACTTTTGTTAGTGAGTCTAATTTAGTATATTCTTTCAATATTTCAGAATCTTGATTTCGTCTATTTCTACAGTCATCATTCAAATAAAATGTTGCATCAAATAAATTATCGAATATTATTTCATAACAAATTTTAGGCTTTTCCAATCTACAACTAACATTATTATCAATCACACTATTTTTAAAACCTTTATCCCAGAAATCGCAAGATCTGGAAATTTTTGTTCTTACAAAAAAACTCAATATTAAAATAAAAACAACAATAGCAATCAGAACACATTTTCCATATTTGACACAGAAGCGGTAGAAAACTAGTAAGATATAAAAGCCAATGTAAAAGATCGGAATTCCAATATAAAGAAAAAGCCTATTATAAGCTCCATGAGATTTGAAAGTATTTCCTGTATCGTAAATTAGTGTCAAATATGCTATAACAGATGTTATTAAAACAAATCGGAAAAGTTTATATGAAATTTCTGAATGAATAATTATAAAATATTGAAAAGCAAAGCAAATTACAGATATAATTGAAATGGTTAGTAATCGACTTATTTTGGCCTTATCTAATTCATTCAAACAAGAATCATAATCTTTTAAACAAGGCTCTAAGGTAATTATATAACACATAATTCCTAGAAAAAATGGTATTGAAAGAAGCAGCTGTGAAAGATAAAATTTAAAAAATAACTTATTATCGAAGCTATGAGTTTCCTTTTCCTCATTTTCGAATTTTTGAGGAACTTGTATGAAAGAATCTGTTTCTGAAGAACCCAAAGAAATTGAATTTATACCATTAATTCTATTAATATCTTCATTTTGTTTAGCAATAGAAGTTTTCTTTATAAATTTGTTATCATTATAATACTCCCCTTTTGGAATCGAGTGTTTTCGATTTTCCATTTTAACAATATAATTAATTTATGAATTTATAAAATAAAATTTTCATTTTGAAATCAGAATTTGAAAAAGAAATGAATAATATTATAAATTTTTAATAAAGGAAACTAAAATTTTAACTTAAATACAATTCTTAGAAAAACTTAGTATTTTTCAATAAATCTATCGTCTTAAAATATTATAAAATAAATTATTATTAAAAAAATGAAAAATAATAAATACACCATATTTTACCTAAATCAGATTTATTACTTTTTAAGAGTAAAAATTATTTATTATGTTAAAAATTAGAATAACTTCTTATTTAATAGAATTAATTCAAATTTGACAAAAGGATTAATAAAAATTTAAAATTTAATGTCAATTAATTTTATTGAAAAATATTTGAAAATTAAAATTGTATTTTATTTATTAAGAATGCTTCTTAAAGATACAATATCTCTGGATTATATACTTAAATTCATATAAAAAGATATAAAAAATTTTTAAATTTCAAATCCAACTAATATAAAAATAATATTTAAACTTCATTCTTTTAAAAATATTCAATTTTTAAAATTCAATTTTACGGTTAATCATAAAAATTATAAAATCCTAATATAAATTTATACTAATATTCGCAAAAAGATTTTAAACCTCCTTAAATTTAATAATACTTAAAAATTCAATTACTATTTTTGACAAATATTATTCTTAAATCTTTTATTAAATTTGTTTCAAGAGAAATAATTCATATGAAAATTTTTTTTTTTTAATTCAAATAGAATTGGTATTTGGTTTAAACTCAATTTAAAAGCTTTACTAAATTAATTTAATTTAAAAATTACATCATAATTTTAGTTAATTGTTGAAATTAGAAGAATAAAATTAAAATTGTTTTTAAAATAAAACCAATAAAAAAATCAAAACTGTTTTCCATTTAAATAATTTCACATCCAATATTTCAAATTAATTTAATACTTTATCATCATGTCTACATTTACACCATTCATCTTTTATATTAAACTTTTTACATCCTTCGTTTCCTTTCAATTTATTATGCATTATATCTGTTCCTAATTTATTGTAATATTGA
>Ga0194116_10006517_pt1 | contig 12415 bp, 9 predicted proteins | sample TA2MahsurfametaG_4_FD_148617 | JGI IMG/M metagenome (GOLD analysis project Ga0194116, IMG submission 148617) | Freshwater microbial communities from Lake Tanganyika, Tanzania - TA2015008 Mahale S9 surface | ecosystem: Environmental > Aquatic > Freshwater > Lake | place: Tanzania: Lake Tanganyika... | reverse complement strand
AGATGTGTATTGTAAATGAAGTTTTAATCCTTCTATACAGGCATTGGCTGTCATATCTGCAGAAATTGAAAACTTTTCTATGAGACGAATTTTGCCTTTAGTCAGCATGTTAATCAAGGCGCTTGTATTAGATAAAAATTTATAGACAATGTATTGAATAGTTGAAACGAAAATATTTGTTATTACTAAAAGGGAGTTTGAGGCGTAGGCGTTTAGTATTGCGATATTTTTTTTTATTGATGAAGTGGTTTTTTCATTTTTAATCGAGGTATTAAAAAAATTGGAGCAGCACGTTTCCGCTAAATAAAAACTTATTGGGATTGTTGTTTTATCTAAATTAACACTCATTAATCAATCCTTTAGTTTTATGTTCTTAAATTATATTAAAATAGTTATATTTAATCAATTTCAGATATTTTTTAATAAATTTTAGCCAAGAGAGTCTCGCTATAATTTTTTAATCCTGTTATGTTCTATAAGCAAAAAGCGAAAATCTTAGGAAAAATTTATATGGAAAAAGAAAGGTACGATCATCAGCGAATTGAACAAAAATGGCAGAAATACTGGGAAGATCATCAAACATTCAAAGTAGAAGTTGACACTTCTAAGCCAAAATACTATGTATTAGATATGTTTCCTTATCCTTCTGGGGCGGGTCTTCATGTCGGTCATGTAACGGGTTATACTGCTACAGATATTATAGCTAGATTCAAAAGACAGAAAGGGTTCAATGTTTTACATCCAATGGGTTGGGATAGTTTTGGTCTTCCAGCTGAACAGTATGCTATTCGCACAGGAACTCACCCGTCTATAACAACTGAGACAAATATTAATACCTATCGCAGGCAGCTTAAGTCGCTTGGTTTTAGTTATGATTGGGATCGAGAGATAGCTACAAGTGACCCTAAATATTATAAATGGACTCAATGGATTTTTACGAAATTATATGAAAAGGGGCTGGCTTACGAAGCAGAGGTCATGGTCAATTTTTGCCCAGCACTTGGAACGGTATTAGCGAACGAGGAAGTTGAGGATGGAAAGGCGAAAGAAGGTGGTTACCCTATAGAGAGGCGCCCTCTTCGTCAGTGGATTTTACGCATCACAGCCTATGCTGAGCAACTAATAAAGGATTTAGACTTGTTGGATTGGCCTGAGTCTTTGAAAAAGTTGCAAATTAATTGGATAGGTAAAAGTGAAGGTGCAAAAATTCATTTTACTGAGCAAAAAACATCAAAGCCAATAACAGTGTTTACAACTTGCGCGCATACATTGTTTGGTGTTTCTTATGTTGTACTCGCTCCTGAGCACCCCTTGATTGATGAAATTGTATCGGAAGATCAGAAAGTTGAAGTTGAAGCGTACAGAAAGATGGTTGCTTCAAAGAGTGATTTAGAGAGAACGGATCTTAATAAAGATAAATCTGGTGTTTGGACGGGTGCTTATGCGACAAATCCGATTAATGATGCGCTTGTCCCTGTGTGGATTTCAGATTATGTTTTAATTAACTATGGAACAGGTTCCGTTATGGGCGTTCCTGCTCATGATGAAAGGGATTTTGCGTTTGCAAAGAAGTTTAATCTACCAATCAATCCAGTAATAGATCCGGGTGTTGATTTTAACGCTGAGATTCCTGCTGGAATTAAGCCGGAAGAGTTAAGAGTTGAAGTGTTGGCTGGTAATCGCTGTTGGAGTGAGCTCGAGGGTAACCTTATTGCAAGTGCAAGAAAGGGTTTTTCAGCAAACGGCCAGACTGTCTCTGAAGCAAAAAAATCAATTTCAGAATGGCTTGTGAGTCAAAATAAGGGTGAGGTTTGTATAAATTACAAATTAAGGGACTGGCTCTTTTCTCGCCAGAGATATTGGGGTGAACCATTTCCAATTCTCCATTTTGAGGATGGTTCAAAGCGAGTTTTGGATGTGTCAGAGCTTCCTTTATGTCCTCCTTCTATGACTGATTTTAAACCAAGTCCTGATGGTAGAAGCCCTCTTGCTAAGGTTTCTCATTGGGTAAACGTAATTGATCCGATCACTGGCAAAAGTGCTATGCGAGAGACTAATACGATGCCACAATGGGCTGGGTCTTGTTGGTACTATCTTCGCTTTTGCGATCCGACCAATGATGAACTTGCTTGGGATCAGGCTATAGAAAAGTATTGGATGCCTGTGGATATGTACGTGGGCGGTGTCGAGCATGCTGTTCTTCATTTGTTATATGCGCGATTCTGGCATAAGGTGCTATTCGACACAGGACTAGTAAGTACAAAAGAACCTTTTCAGACTTTAAGGAATCAAGGTCTTGTTATAGCAAAAGCGTATCAAAGAGCTTCCGGTGGTTATGTTCCTCCTGAAGAGGTTGATTTTGATGGTTCTAAGTATAAGCATATAGGAACTGGCGAAGAGTTGTCTATGCAGATCGAGAAGATGTCTAAATCTAAACTTAATGGTGTAACTCCGGATGATATGATCGAAGAGTATGGGGCAGATGCTCTAAGGTTATATGAAATGTTTATGGGTCCTTTTGATAAAGAAAAGCTTTGGAATACAGATGCTGTCAATGGATGTAAGCGCTTTCTCAATAGAGTTTTCGATGTTATTTATTCAGATAAAATTACAGACGAAGAAACCGAAGATGCTTTGAAGCTTGGTTATCGTGTTGCGTACTATGTTGAGAAAGATATCGAAGCTATGCAGTTTAACACGGCGATAGCTAAAATGATGGAGTTCATGAATGCATTTACTTCGTTAGATAAGTACCCTCGTAGAGTCGTGAGAATGTTTATTCAGGCTTTGAGTTCGTTTGCTCCTCATATTGCCGAGGAAGGTTGGCAACACTTAGGAGGCAAGGGGTCTGTGGTTTTTGCTCCTTACCCTGAAATTGATCAAAAATACCTAGTCGATGACACTGTTCTGTATGTTGTTCAGGTTAATGGTAAGCTTAGAGGTAAATGGGATCTTCCGAAAGATAAGTCGCAGGAAGAGATTATGCAGTTTATTAAAGGTCAGCCTAATATTGTTAAGCACTTGGGTAGCTCTGAGATACTTAAGGTTGTTTTTGTCCCTAATAAGCTTATAAATGTTGTGGTTGCTTGAAGATGTTTAGATTTCTTTATGATGTATTGCTTGTCATTTTAGCTTTATTGACGCTGCCATGGATTTTATGGCAGCGTTATCGGTTTGGAAAGTATAAAAATGGTCTAAGGGATAGGATAGGTCTTTCTAGTATTTCGTTTGCTAAGAAACCAGATGATAAGATTGTGTGGGTTCATGCTGTATCTGTTGGAGAGGTGAAAGCTGCATCTTCTTACTGCAAGAAACTCAAAGAAATCTATCCTCATATAAAACTTGTTGTATCCACTGTTACTGAAACGGGGCAAAACGAAGCTAGAAAATCTATTCCTGCTGCAGATCTATATTTTTACCTGCCGTTGGATCTATCTTTTGTAATGAAAAAGTATGTAAAAACACTTCAGCCCGATCTGATGGTTTTGGTTGAAGGGGATTTTTGGTTCAATATGCTTTTTTATGCTAAAAAGTTTGGAGCAAAAACGCTTCTTATTAACGGGAAGATGTCGTTTAAATCTTTTAATCGCTTTAAAAAGGTTCCATTTTTTATTAGATCCCTTTTGCGTTTTTTAGATTTTTTGTGTGTTCAAAATGAGGAGATGAGATCTCGTTTTATTAAGCTTGGCTCAAAGTCTTCTGATGTCCTTGTAACAGGTAATATAAAGTTGGATGTTGAGCAATTTGTTATGCCTGCTCAAGAATCGGAGGTTTTTCGTGCAAAGCTCGGTATTTCACCGTCTAATAAAGTTATAACATTGGGTTCTACTCACTGTGCAGAAGAATCACAACTTTTAGATCAGCTTGCAGATCTTCTTGATAAAGATGCTTCGTGTAAAATTCTAATTGTTCCAAGACATCCCGAAAGATTCGATGAGGTCGCTTTAATGCTTTCAAAAAGAGGTTTCTCTTTTTCTCGGTTTTCATCAAATTTATGTGGAGATGGTCATTCTGCAGTCGTGTTAGTTGATGCAATGGGAGTGTTAAATTCCTGTTATCAAGTGTCAAATTTGGCTATAGTTGCAGGTAGTTTTACGCAATCTATAGGAGGTCATAACATTTTTGAGCCGATTCAATACGGTGTACCGGTATTGTTTGGTCCTTATATGTTTTCACAACGAGATCTTAAGGAGCTTTGTCTTTCTTATCACGCGGGTGTTTGCGTTGAAATGAAAGATGTTCGCTCGATAGTAAAGCGTTATTTTATAGATAGTGATTTTCAAGCAGCTCTTAAGAAAGGATGTTTGAATGCAATATCTTGTACAAAAGGAAGTTTGAAAAATACAGTAAACGGCACTGATTTCCTTGTTCAAAGGGTTTTAGAAAAAAAATAAAAAAGAATGCTTGGGATTAATTCGCTCGTTGTGTTAGTCTTATGCTTTCTTAGACGATAGATTATCGCGGGATGGAGCAGTGGTTAGCTCGTTGGGCTCATAACCCAAAGGCCGGAGGTTCGAATCCTTCTCCCGCTAATTTCTTAGACGGCGGTATAGCTCAGTTGGTTAGAGCAATGGAATCATAATCCATGTGTCGTTGGTTCGAATCCGACTACCGCTATTCATTATAAATCTTTATAGATTGTGAGAGTAGCTAGTTTGTGCTTTTTTTACAGTTTGTGAAAGGTGTTTATCGCGGGATGGAGCAGTGGTTAGCTCGTTGGGCTCATAACCCAAAGGCCGGAGGTTCGAATCCTTCTCCCGCTAATTTCTTAAATATCCTTCAATTATTTTCGAGTTTTGATACATCGATAGATTCAAAATTTACATTTCTTTTTTTTATCTCTACTTGATCAGGAAGAAAAGAGTAAATAAGAGAAATAATAAAAAGTGTTATAAAAACAAAAAATAAAAACTTTCCTGCGTAAGAGGAGAAGTTTCTTTCTTCACCAAAACCGTATAGTCCTGAAATTATACCTACTATGAGAAAAATTGTGGCCAAGGTTAACATATCTATAATCTCCATAGCTTATTTTTCTATCTTACTTAAGTCGGATTGTCAAAGAAAAAATGTAATTTTTCATTGAATTTTCATCAGCTTGACATACTTGTAGTATGTTGTCTGCGCGTTGTATGCTGAAATTATGAAGCCTTCAGCTCCTTGAGTAAATCCGAGTTTCCATACGTAGCTTTTAATAAAGGCTGATAGTCCGTGCAGTATGGCGTTAAAAAGAGATGGTTTTTTTTTGTTTTTGTTTTGCTCGTAAAATAGCTGACTGTAAGATTCCATTTTTCTAAGGAAGTCTGAAAAGTCTAAGTAAGGGGTGTGTGACATATGTCCTTTGAGTCTTGCTTTTTTCATCCCTGTATGAAGAATTTTCTCGTGCACAAGATCGTCACTAAATTTTGTGTGTTTTTTATTGTATAGCCGAGATACATAGTCAGGATCCCAGCCTCCACAAGTGGTAATTCTTTTGCCGTTGAAGTAGTTGTGGCGCCTAATTTCATAAATCGTCCCTTTGTCTAAGGATATCTTTGTTAGTTCTTTTAGCAGCTCCTCGGAAAGAACCTCGTCACTATCCAAAGAGAGTACCCAATCATTAGTAGCTAGATTAGATGCAATATTGTGAGTTGTCCCGAATCCTTTAAACGGCGATGAGGCGATACGTACGTGAGGGAATTTTTGGCATATAGATAACGTGCTATCGGTAGATCCTGTATCAAGAATTAATACATCAGAGAAATTCAGTGTGGATTTGAGGGTGTTTTCTATAGTTCGTTCGGAGTTTTTAGTAAGTATGATGATGGAGATGTTATTCATTTTTTTTATTTAGTTAGAAAAGCTTATTTTTTCGGGTTGTCTTAAAAAAATCAACAATTACTTCAGGTTGTTTTTCTAAAAAAACAAGCTATTATATTTTCTCACTTATAATGATCATAAGGAACGCATCTAGGTGAATTTAAAGGCAGAGATCCGACCAGAAAGAGTGTTTCTTAGAGCGAAGCGACGGTTTATCGCATCAAAGATGGAAAGAATGTTGAATACTGGCCCCATTTAGATAAGCAGCATTTGCCCCAAGCCAGCTTTGAAGGATATCATGAATGAAATATAGGATGTTAAAAACGGATCCTGGCGAACTAAAGGAGTTGGATCAAGCAATTGCAGATTTCAATAGTAAAGTTGCTCTCGAATGATGAGTTTTTGATTATATTTCGCCTGTTGTGCTTTGCGTATTCGCTTATTTTAGGCTCCTTATTGTTTTGCGATCAATAAGTCTATTTTTTTAGAGATTTAATTAAATATTTTAATATTTTTTTGCGAATTTTTATCTAAACCAGGAAGAGTGGTTTTTTAAACAGATCCATCATTATCGATGAAATCTATTTGAAATCAGAAGTCTCTAAGCGTCAGCTTAAAATGTTTTGTGCATATCTATATTTTTAATTCACATCCGTCATGGGTATCAATTTTTTTCCTTTATATGATGATTTCAGGTATATTAGTTATTTATCATTAGACATATGAGGATATTATGACTTTTCGCAAAGGATTTACTTTTGATGATGTTGCCCTTGTCCCACAGTTCAATAACGTACCTTCGAGAACTGAGCCTTCTTTAGAAACATGGATCACGAAAAATCGAAAAATTCAGATTCCTTTAATTTGCGCTAATATGGACACAGCTATAAGCGAAGAGCTTGCAGAAGTTCTTATTGAAAACGGATCTATGCCGATATTTCATAGATTTACCCCTTTTGAAGAGCAGTTGAAGTGGGTTAAGCGTTTTGGTGAAAATACATTTATCTCCTGCGGTATTTTGAAGATCGAAGAAACAAGAGCTCTTCTGGATGCAGGTGCCTCTGGTGTTTGTATAGACGTGGCACATGGTCATTCCGATAGAATGTGTAAATTTATCCAAGAGCTTAAAAAAACCCATCCTACAAAAGATGTCATAGCAGGTAACGTCTGTACTGCCATGGCATATCATGATCTGGTCAACGCAGGTGCAGATGCAGTGAAAGTTGGAGTAGGACCTGGCGCTGCGTGCACAACGAGAATGGTTACTGGATTTGGTGTTCCTCAATTTACCGCAGTTTATGAATGCGCAAAAATAGCTGATAAACTAAGAGTTCCTTTAATTGCTGATGGTGGCATACGAACAAGTCGTGATGTTGTTTTAGCTCTTGCGGCAGGAGCAAGCTCTGTGATGATTGGAAAGCTGTTTGCTATGACAAAAGAAAGTGCAGCTCCAAAAAGACAGTGCGCTTCAAACCCTTCATTGCTTGAAGCTAAATTTAGAGGACAAGCTAGTGAAGATTTCCAAACTGACTTTTATGGAGGTCTTAAAGACAAGACTGTTGCAGAAGGGATAGATTTCTGGGGGCCTGTTTCAGGTTCTGCTAATCAACTGATAAACAACTTAATGGGGGGACTACGCAGTGGTCTGACTTACGGTGGAGCTCGCAGTATAAAAGAACTTCAAAGAAAGGCAGAGTTCATAGAAGTAAGCGCTAGCTATCTCTCCGAAAGTAAACCAAGACCTGATACAGCGGGTAGAGGGTAGAGGTCTGTCATGGTTACCAGTAAGAAGATTTTTGATCCAGTTCATGGTTTTATAAGGCTGAGCACTTTGGAAGCATTCCTTGTCGACTCGCCGGTCTTCCAACGACTTCATTATATACGCCAGCTGGGAGTGACATACCTCGTCTATCCCGGAGCGACTCATACTCGCTTTGAGCATTCACTGGGCGTCATGCAGGTAGCAAGTCAGATCTTTGATCAAATTGCCTCTCGCTTACCTGAAGACATCTCTATAGATGGATCAATCCCTTACTGGCGCCAAATATTGCGTCTTGCAGCACTTTGTCACGATCTAGGGCACCTGCCTTTTTCTCACGTTGCTGAAAAAAATCTCCTAGGCAAAGGGGGGCATGAAAAATGGACTCTTTATGTTATAGAAAGTCACCACCTTAAAGATCTTTGGCAAATGCTGGAATCTGAATACCCAGGTCGAAATCCAAAAAATGATGTCATTAAAATATCGTTAGGGGAATCTAGTATCCGACAGATAGATCATCCTATTGCAAATGAGTGCCTATCTGATTGGGAGCGGGTTGTAAGCCAAATGATCACCGGTGATTTTTTTGGAGCCGATAGAATTGATTATCTTCTTAGGGACTCCCGTTGTACAGGGCTTTCATATGGCCTTTTTGACTATCAACAACTTATCGAGATGCTTAGAGTTCTTCCAAGTAATGAGCACTCAAGATGGGAGCTTGGTATAGAAGAAAATGGAGTACAGTCTTGTGAGGCTCTTCTTCTTGCAAGACACTTCATGCATAAAAGGGTGTATCAATACCCGTCAGTAAAGGCCTATGGCTACCATATGGCCCGTTTTATGAAGTATATTTATGATAAATATAACCCTCTAGAAAGTCTGAATGAGTACCTCTCTTTTACTGATAACACTATCCTAGTCGAGGCTCAAAAAGAGATGAAGAAATCTTCTGATATCCATCCAGACTGTTTAGCATTGTTCGATAGGTCAAAAAGATATGTTTGTATGGAGATTACTAAAGAGTTAGACGTGCAAGGATTGCAAGAATTTTTAGTAAAGAAAGGTTTTTGTTGTGATCATCTTGACTTTGGGGTAAACAACAGCAACGAGCAAAGGACCTCTACATTTCCAGTCTTGAAGAAATCAGGAACAATAGTGGATGGCTTGGATTGTTCGAGGCTTTTAATAGCTCCCTATATTACCGCTGATGTTTTTATTCCGAGCGAGCTTCATAAAGAATTAAATCAGTCCACTGCTGTATAAAGTGAGGAATGGCTTTTGATAAGTAAATACATAACCCAGATTAGAAACTCTCTTAGTCAGTTTTCTGCTGGCGAAAAAATGTTTATCGTAGCAGCCATGTTTTGTAGCTACCTCATATCGGCAGAGTATGCTATCGTTCGACCGGTGAGTAATTCGCTTTTTATTGCAAGTTATGGAGCTAAGGCATTCCCCTGGGCTTGGATTTTGAGCATTCCTTTAAACTTGTTTATTGTCACATTGTATAACAGGTATCTAGGAAGATTAGGTTGTTTTTCTCTGTTCTTTATCATAGCTTCTATTGTTACCGGGATAAATGCTTTATCTTCAGTGCTTTTATCTATGCACTCCGTGGTCCCTTTCCTTTATTACATCTGGAAAGATATCTATGTGATGCTTATGTTCCAGCTACTATGGTCTGTGATCCATACCAGCACTCATCTTTCCAGGGCAAAATATCTATATGGTCTGTTATTTGGAGTTGGAGCTGTAGGGGGACTTACAGGCAGTGTGATAGCCGGTAGTTTTGCTGTTAGTGTAGGTTCTGAAAATCTTCTTTTGTTTACCATACCTATATACACGCTGCTAATATTTGCTTATAAAATGTTGATTAAATTTAGCGCTTCTACCGAGCAGAAGGTCGCCTCGGATATAAAAAATAATGCTCCATTTAAAGAATCTATTTCATTGATTTTAGGTTCAAGGTTATTGTTTTCTATCCTGCTAATGGTCGCTTTTATGCAGATTACTGCAACATTAACAGATTTTCAATTCAATAATTACCTGGAAAAACTCTATCCTGAAAAAGATGTGCGTACCCAGTATTTTGGCAGGCTATTGGCTTTTGGTAATATCCTTACTATGACATTCCAGTTCATAGGTGTTTATGCCCTTATTAAACTAATGGGCAAGTATAAGACTCATTTGATGATACCGATAGTTCTTGGGTTTAATTGCTTCTCATTTATCCTATTTCCTGTTTTCGGCGTTATATCCTATGCTTTTCTTACGATAAAATGTTTCGATTTTTCTCTTTTCAACGTTATAAAGGAGATGCTTTATATACCTTTGAAAACAGAAGAAAAATTCCGAGCAAAAGCTTTGATTGATGTTTTTATGTATAGAGGATCTAAGATATTTGCTTCTTTCGTTGTTATGATTGCTCAGTTGTTTTTTGCAAATTCGGTGGTCGGGGCTCTGTCATGGGTTAACTTATTGCTTTTTATCACATGGTGCTTTGTCGTCTATTCTATAAAAAAATGTTATGATGATCCAGAGCCTGTGAAAGAGCCTGCTCAAAGCTAAATATCATGAGAATAAATGCTGTGCGAAGGACTAACCTCGTATAGACTAGATCCGCTTGCTCTTTTAATTGATTGCTTTTTCCAATCTTTGACTTTTCCACCTGTTGTTAATACATAAAATGTATCAAGTTGTCCTCTATACTTGTCTTTCATCGGAGAATCCATGCCAATAGGCAAGGTCACAGCGACTGTCTTACCTTTATTAAAGTGAAGGCAGTGAACATGCTCATGACCTCGAAATACCATTTTTACTTTAGCGTAATCCGAGCTGATCAGTCTCAAGTAGTGTTTTATGTCTTTAACGGAAAGTTTATACATTCTATACTCAAGGGACTCAATCTGAGATTCTCCCTCATCCAGCTTGATATCTGCCCAACAAAAGCCATTGACATTCCTATTGTATGAATTCCTGATGTCTCTAGTTGCAAGGGTGTGAATTTTTTTTGCAGCTATTTGCTGCTTGATTCTTTTTTTTTCATTTTTTTCTGTAGTAACGTCTAGGAGCTCTTCATAGTTTATGGAATCATCAATTTCAATAGATCTCACTCTGGAGCTTAAAAGATGGTATACATTTCTGGAAGAATACGAATTTATATTTTTGACTGTTGTATAGTCGTTATTTGATCTTGTGTTTAAAAGGGGGTAGGCGTCGAAGTGAATGTCAAATAGTCCATGTGAAAATAAAACAAACTGGAGCTCATCTTCACTTTCTTTTTGGGCGATAAAAACTCCAAGCGGCATCGTATTGTAAAATATATCTAAGAGCTCTTTGGTTTTCGCGTTATTTATGAAATCTAAAAGATTGCTGTCAAGCCCATGAAATACTGAGTTGATTTCTGTGTCCTCATGATTGCCTCGTATTAAGGTTATATTTCCAGGGTTCTCCATACGCAAAAGCATAAGCAGCTCAAATACCTGCATAGAATACATGCCTCTGTCTCCGTAATCACCTAAAAATATTAGCTGCGTACTTTCATGGCACTTGAAGTTTTCGTCCAGATGGCCTTGTTCTTGTAACGCTATTAGGTTTTGCAACAAACTTTTTAGGTCTCCATGTAGATCTGCTCGTACAAATACATTTGCTTGTTGAGTTAATACCTTTTTCTCCACCACGCCTGAGTCTCCATCATCGTGACGTATGGGAAATGAGGTGTTGTGCCTATTTATGATGTGTATAAATTGCTTTTTATCGAAGGGGAAAAAGTCGAAAAAACTTCCATCTTCATTCCAGTGGGAGTTGTAGAGAGTTAATAGATCTTTGGTTGTGATGTAAGCTGCAGCTTTTTCGTGATTAATTTTCTCTATCAGACCTTGGAGGTGGTTTCTTCGTTGAAGAATCCTTTCATAGTCGTGTTTTACGGTGAAAAAATCATCGAGTACTTTAAGTTCCCGGATATTAACCTCTAAAGATTGCTTGTGTGTTTCCGCTATTTGATATGTATTCATGAGCTCTGTTTCTTCTGCTACAAGAGCTCTTATTTTTTCTTTAACAAGATCGCTGGATTTTAGTGAGCGTAAAGATTCGAGCTCAGTTGTGAGTTTATTTTGCTTCTTATCCTTACAAATGCAACAGAAAATGTAAAAAAAAGCTTTATTACATCTGTAAATAGAGTTGTTGCTCTGCTCTGAAATAGCATTAATTTCTTCTAGCTGAAATATAAGATCCTGGATTATTGAGTTTGTTTGCTCTGTGATAGTTGCGTTTTCAATTAAAAGAAGATGTTTTAGATGGTCTATATTACCTGTTAGATTTTTTATTGCTTCTAGTTGGTTTAGGCTTTCAAAGTATTCACGTTTGATTTCTGAGGCTGATTTTGTTGGGAGTGTGTTGCTGCTTACTAACTGATTGCTAAAATACTCGCGCTCTATTTTTGGTAAAAGGTGTGTTGTTAGGTGCAACAGATCGCTTTGAGCTTCTTCCGCGCTATCGTAAAGCTGAATTTGCCTGTAATCAGAGTAAACGTGTTTTAAAGGGTTCGCTAGGTGTGATTTTTTTTGTGAGACATCTAGCTCGTTTTTCTCTTTTTGCTGGATTCTGTTTTCTGTGCCTGTAATCGTTGAAACTTGTGTATAGTTAGATGTTGTGTAAATAATTTTAGATATTGACATTGTGGTCTATTCCGTAAAATAGAAAGTAAAGGATAATATCTAAAAATAGTAGAGATTTTAATGGAAGAAAATAAAAAGGCTGGCGCACCAGCCTTTAAGTTTTTTTATATAGAAGACTCTTTTATGGGGTACTGAGGATGTATTGTTGTTATTCTATCTTCAGGATTAGAAATATAAGGCTGTTTGA
>Ga0194116_10006514_pt1 | contig 12421 bp, 5 predicted proteins | sample TA2MahsurfametaG_4_FD_148617 | JGI IMG/M metagenome (GOLD analysis project Ga0194116, IMG submission 148617) | Freshwater microbial communities from Lake Tanganyika, Tanzania - TA2015008 Mahale S9 surface | ecosystem: Environmental > Aquatic > Freshwater > Lake | place: Tanzania: Lake Tanganyika... | reverse complement strand
TTAAATAAAAATTTTAAAAAAAACAAAATGAATTATCAACTGTATTTAAATGAGTTATCAGAATATATGGAAATAAACAGAACATCAGAAATGCAATCGCAGCTTGATTTTAGAATTTATTAAATAAGTAAATTTTAGAATTCTCAATTAACATAACCCATTTTTTTATTATTCTAAAATTAAATTTTTATTGAAAATCAATTATTCACTTAAAAAAATAGAATTATTTATTTTTCATTTCAGAATTAATTTAAATCAAATATTAATATTCTTAAAAAATGCAAGATAATAGTGATAAAAATAATTTTTCTTTAAGGCATAAAGTTAAATTAAGAGACTTGACAGGTAATTAGATGAATAAAATTTTACTAAGCAATTTTTCATTGAATTAGGCAGCTCAACTGTTGATATAGTTAAAAACCAAGAAAACCGGCTTTTAACACTAAGAAAAAAGCAAATTGATAAATTTATTTTATCAAAGCGCTTTTTATTATCCCCAGAAGATAAGATGAAAATTAATCCTAAAGATTTAAATGTACCCAACCAATATCAAATGAATTTAAATGAGTTTTTGAACAATGTAATGAAAATTGTTATTCTTATTAATCAACAATTAAATCCTATTTGGGGTTAACTGTTTATTTTTCAGTAAAAATTCAATTTTAAATAATCTAATATTACAAAAATTCAATTATTTATGTTTAAATTAAAATAATTTGTACATAGTTAAATCTTGATTTTATTGAAGAATTAATATTTTCTGATGAAATTTCACTTATTAAATATGGAGTATTCTTACTCCGAAATGCAATTACATCTAAGGAAGATTACGCAATGAAAAACATTATTTTGATTACAACAAGACCAAATGTTTTGAATCGTTTATTTACTGTCCTAAATTTTCCAGATTTAAAATTACAAGTATCCATCTTCATCTTCATGATCTTTTTCTTTTATTGATAATTAATTTTTGATCTAGCTTATTTTTTAAATAATATAGTATGAAGCTTCTTGGTTTATTATTAATTTTTTCACTTTCTTGGAAGATGTAAATTTGGCATACCAACTCTTTAACATTGAATCTAATAAGAACAACTTTTACGAATTTTTCATAAATTCAGAAGATGAATTGTTTGAGAATGCACTCTGGATCGTCGGAAACATAGCTTCGTCTTTTCAATTTATAAGAGATTACTTTTTTGAAGAAAAATTATATGAAAAAATTGAATTTTGCTTGATTAATTGTTTCTCAAATATGGAATTAATAGAAAGAATCACTTGGTTAATTGCAAATATTACTAAAGGAAATATTGGAAAATATCAAGATAAGGTGAAAATTTATTAAATATAATTAGGAAATAATTTATAAAAAATAAAGAATTTTAAATAAAATATTTTTAAACCATTTTTTATATATTTACAGATTGAGCTATTAATCCCATTTTTAATCAAGATATTTCGAGTCACTAAAAGTGATCGAGAATTGCAACTAAATAATGATATAATGAGCGAATTGAACAAGGATAAAACTAGCAGCAGAAAACTAACTCAAAAAACTTTTAATTATATGATTTGGATTTTCTTACATTTATCTTCTTTAAATATTTTGAAAAAGGATTTATTTAATCATAATTTGCATGTTGATTTAATTTCAATTTTAACTGCGGAGGATAATCAACTAAATAGAGAGATTTGGAGAATTTTAGGAAACTTTGCTTGCTCTGAAGATTCAAAAACGCAGCTTCTGATTATGGAAGGAATTGTTAATTCTATTAAGAATTATATCTACAGGGATTTCTATTCTTTTGATTTTAAAATATTAAAAGAAGTCTTGTTTACAACATGCAATATTGCTTGTGGAACTTTAAGTCAAATACAAGAATTAATAAAAAACGGAATTATCAAAAGAATATGGGAATTATTGATTAAATTTCATGAAATAATCGATTTAGCATTAGATTCTCATGAATTTATGACAAATAGAGATGATGCTATCAAAGTAAAATTTTATTCTTTATAAAAAATTAAAATCGCTTATAGATTATTTATAAATTGAGGACAAATTTCTTTTTACATTCTTAAATAATTTTATTAAAATTTAAACTAAAAGTCATTTCGTGAATGTGTTTACATCATAATTTACTCTATTAATGGAGCTTTAGAAAAATCGAGAAGAGAAATAATTACTGCAGCCGAAGCAGATATTGCGAATTTATTTACATCAATAATGAATTTTTTCAACCATGAAATAGAATTAATAACAATGATTTTGGTTGCAATTCAGCATCTAATCGCTCTAGAAGAGAATAGTATGGAGTTGGAAGTAGATAATCATTTTTTTTTCTTAAAGGAAAATTTAATAAAATCCGGAATTCAGGGAATTCTTACAAAATACCAAAATACAGATAATGATAATTTATATGAAATTATTGAAAATTTGAATGAGGAATTATTCCCAAGCCAAACTTAATTATTTTTAAATTTATTACACTTAAATTTTTCTTCTTTATATTAAATAAATTTTTCAAGGAATTGAATATAATTGAAATACATTATTAATATATGTAATTTACAATTAAATGTATTCAAAAAAGTCCTTTGTTTTATAATTAATAATTTACTATAAATATAAATAATATGGAAAATAAAAATTTTGAATGTTGAAAGAACATATTTTATTTCATGAATTAGAAAAGATAATTTAAAAAATTTATTTTAAATAATTATACTAAATTATTTAATTTATAAAAAAAAAAAAATTTAAAATTGCTAAACAAGAATTTTTATTCGAAAATTTTAAAGGAAAAAAAAAATAGATAGAGACTTAAATTTAACAATTATCAAATTTAAGATATGATTTTATATACTTTAATTGCTTATTTCATTGAAAATTGGTATTATTATGAAATCCTAAATTAATAAAAAATTTTAATAATTGAATTCAAATAATGTAATATTGAAATAAATAAAGCATCAATAAAACACAAATTGTAAATTTATAAGATGAATATAAATTTTTTAATTTAATTTTTAATATTGTTTTATTTGTAAAATAATAAAAAAAGCTGAAATCCTATTGAAAAAATAAGGTTAGCATATCTTGCTCAACGAATCCCGTCTAAAAGAATTAAATATTCGATCAATATAATTACTGATTTATAAACTTTTTTAATAAATGCAAAAAGGCTCAATAAATATTATATTTTAATCTTTAATTAATAAAAAGTTTTCGATATGAATTTAATTATTATTTAATTCTTATTGATACAAATTTTAATTTTTAAAAAATTTTTATTACTTAAAAAATTCCTTTTTAATATTAATTAATATGTTAGAAGAATATGATTTACTAAAAGACAATAATTTTGAAATTTTGGGGGAGCCCGAAAATCACTCAACTTCATTCATAAAACCGCTGAAACAGATAGACAAAATAATAAAAAATTATAAATGCTGTGATGAAGACTACGGTATTTATTTTTTTTGCTCTTGTCGAGATAAGTTTGATGAAACAGTTATTTGCCGAAATTGTTCAGAAACTTGTCATAAAGATCATGTTGGTAAATTTATGATAAGAGGAAGATATGTTTGTTCTTGCGGAGATAGAAATCATATCATCACATCAGAAGATGAAAAAATGAATGAATGCAATACAAATCAGGAAAAAGAATGCTTTTATGAAATTTTTAGACCATTAATGGTTTCGATTAATCCAAAGAAATTAGAGTCTGGAAAATCATTGTGCGATTTATGTATTCAATTGGGATGTGAAGCGGCTCTAATTAATCAAAATATCAATAATGAAAAAAATATTAATTTGAATGAAAATCCAGTAGATTTAAAAAATGACAAATGCGAATGTAAGAGACACGAATCATTAAATTTAGGAAGCTTAATAATTGAAATGTATGGTATTTCAGAAAAAGTCTTTATTCATAATTTAAATGCGAACATATTTCTAGAATCTGAAAAAATAAAACAACAATTTTATCAACTAGTAGGTAAAAACATAAAAGCTATTTTAGAAGAAAATGATATTTCACAGAAAGAAAATTTAAAAAAAAATTTAGATGAGAATTTCCTACAAACAGGATATTTAATTTTGATTGTAGATAAGCTCAATAAAAATTCTTATTTTCATTGGAATAATATCTTTAAAGACTTCGTAACTAATAACACGAAATTATTGGAATTGATTTCAAGCAGTAATATAAACTTAAAAAAAAACTTTAAAAATTTTAACGAAAGTTTTTCTGCCAACAAATCTGTTCGTAAAAATTATCTATTCCAAATTTTTTTCCATGTATTTATTAAGAGTCATTTCAAGTCAAATAATAATCTATTAAACTCAAAGTCGATCACGAATCTAAATATCTTCCAAAGATATATTTACCTGCATCAAGCAGAAGAATTTTTTAAATTTGAGGCTATATTCAATAGAGAATTCAAAAAAGGGTTATTTGCAAATTTTCAAGGAAAAAAAGATCTCTATGATTCTTTTATTGCTGAATTTATAAACTGCCTTTTTCTAGAATTGGAAAATATTTCTGTACAAACATCGCAGATTGATAAAATGGTTAATGACAAAGACTATTTTAATATAATTAATAAAAAAATTGTTAGTTTTGTAAAGATGTTTAAATTCTTTATTAAGTACAATTTAATAAATAATCGAGAAATCAAAGAAAATTTTTTCAAAGTTATTTCTGAAATTTCTTACAAATATTCTCTATTTATACAAAATACTTTAGAAGAAAACTTCCGGAATCACTTTGTTAATATCAATAATAAAACAGGAAGGTTTTCTAATAAAAGCTTTAAAGAAATAAAAGAATCAATAAATTTGGATGACAAAGTTGATTTTGAAAAAAAAAAAGAAAACTATTCTGGTATTATTAAAAATTTATCCTATTCTTTTCTTATGATGAAATGCATATATTATTTCATTTTGTACGAAAATGACGAAGCTTTTATATATAATTTAAAACTTCTGAAGCAAGGTAAAAAAACTTTTAAAGACTTTGGATTTTCATCAAGTTCATTGCAATCAGTCTCTACAGCTTTTATATATACATTGTATATTTATTATGAATCGGTGTATACTGGATTAGGAAGACAAGATCCTCAAAAATATAGAAAAAAAAAATTACTAAAAATGGATTTTTACATAAAAAATATCCTAGAAAGCTTTATTGGTAACAATAATTCCTATTTGAAGAGCTTCGACTCGTTTATCGATAATTTCAATAAAACTTTAGACTTGGTTTTGATGAAAAATGATTTTGAATTTCAAGAAGAGTCAGATATAAGATGCTTTATCACTTCAGAATTAGGAAAATTAATAAATAAAAATGCCTATAATAAAAACTCTAATGACTTTTCAGATGAAAAACTAGAATTTCTTTTGGCGAAAGATACTAAAGATTATAATAATTTATTAATAAGGTTCAATAATAAACATAAGACAAATATTAGTTTTATGGAAAATTTTATTGCTTTTAGAAGAAAATTTGAAGAATTAAATCAAAATTTTTATTTTTATAAAATTGATTATTTCAAATACATAGAAGAAATAAATGATTTATTTAACAACCTGATTGAATTTATTCAAACTCTAAATATCGCTAATAATTCCAAACCGAATAAAAATACTGATTATCAATATAGAAGAAAATCCGAGAATGCTTTTAATTTAGAATTACATCATATAAAAGAAAAAGATATCAAACTCGATGATTGTGATATTTCTATAAATAATATTTTTATCAATTTACAAACTTCTGCAAAATATAAAATTTTTAAGGTATTAATTGAGTTTACAGATTTTTTTTATAAATTAAATGAATTTCTTGATATTTATTCAAAACGCCTTTATTTCAAAGAACCGATAGGGGAGAATCTTTTAAGAATAAAAAATGCAAAGTTTATTTTAAAATTTTTGGCAGATTATGCATATAATAATATTGATGGCTTAGCCCTCATCTTTAGTTTGAGGCCTAAAAATTTAGTAAACAGTTTTCATGATGAGGTAGAAAATCTATGCTTAATATTAAAAAGTGTTTCTAAAACAATGATTAATAATGATTATTTTGCTAATTATATATGGCTATTTAAATTTATAAAATGTCTTTTGAGGCAAATTGAAATTCAATCAAGAAATTTAATTAAGAATGATATATTACTCATGACAAACATTTTAAAATACTTTGGTCCTATTTTGTCTAAAGCGAATAATGATAATCCGGAAATAATAGACATTTTAGAATTAATCCTAGAAAAATTTCAAGCAATAAAAGATAACAAAGACATATTAAGACGTTTAAAGTTTCATCTTTTTTCGGAATCACAATTAAAAAATATAAATGACAAAAGCAAGAAAGCATTCGAAAAACCTGTAAATGATATTTCCAATATAGATATTATCACAGAACGAGACAATTTGCGCGTTGAGCTAAGTGAGATTAATGAATCGAGCATTTTGATAAATGATATCTCAAATAATGTATTTGTCGAAACAAGTGAAGTTAAGTCTTTAGCAACCGATAAAAAAGAAGAACAAATCTGGACTAATTTTTTGATTAGCTACTTCAAAATTTTGAATATAATCTATGAAAAGAAGTTAAATTATTTTAATTGTTTCAACTTTAAAAACCATGTTTTATTCAGTTTAACATTAACTATAGAAAAATTGTTTTACGCCAAGAATTTAGATTTCAAATTAAGAACCGAGGTTGAAAGATATTTACATAATTTTAATTTGAGTTCAAATTATAAATTAGAAAACATTGATGAAAAATTCAGTAACTATTGTTTTGAGATGTTTTCTAATAAAACTTCAAAAAAACGTTTACACAATGATCTTGGCTATGAATCTATGCTTAGAAAATTCAATTTTTCATTTAATTTACTAAAAAAACAAATAAGAAGTTTTATGATCAATACGAATTTCGAAGAAATTTTACAACAAACCAAAATTGAAAATAATAATAAATCGGATAATAAGTCTTTGTCTGATATAGTAAAAATATTTGCATATTTTGAAATTTGTATATTTAACCCACTTTACAAACTTCTTCATTTGAATCAGATGGAAAAAAATTCCTTGGATGGCGAATCTTATTTCAAAATTTATGAAATAATTTATAATTTTATGGATTTATTAAAGATGATTTACAATAAAGTTCCAGATGATTTATCAATGCAAATCAATAAAAATGATTCTGTGAAAAAAATAAAGGCATTTGATAATATTTCAATAAAGTTTACATTAAACAAAGCAGAAAAATACTTTTTAGATATTAATTATGAAAAAATAGGTTATTTGAGGCACTTCCAATTTGCAGCTTTACTTGATCTTTTCAGAGCTATAGTTCTAAACATCAGGAAGACTAACGCTTTGAAGAATGTTTATTTGAAAAATAAGATTTATAATGAAAGAAATTTTGAGAAAGAATTTATTAAATGTTATGAAATACCAACTCATCAAAAAGTCTTAACAGACAAATTCATTAGCATTCTTAAAGACTTGGAAACCAAATATTTAAATGAAAATCAGAAAATGGTAATTCATATATTAAAAGATTATCGAGGAAAAGTAATTAGCTTAAAAAAGGATGAATTCATTTTTTTAAAAAGCCTAAACACTAAATCTGAATTTTATTGGGAATTCGAAACATTATTAAAATACCTTTTTACTAAATTCTTTGAAAATTTGACCCATTTGAATTACAAAGAAAAAGCCATGGGAAATAAATTTCAGTTTGATGTGGAAAAACCAATAAAAAAACAAGATGAAGTTAATAATGATTTAAGTCATCGGAATAAAGTAGATTCTGAAAAAAATGAAAATAATTCATTGAAAAATATAGAAGAAAAAAAATTTATTGATGATAATAATATTGAAAGCAACTATAAAAATATAAATAATGAAATAAATACGGTTAATAAACTTCATCCTGAAGCTGCTTATCTTCATCTTCAAGATAAAGAAAATGATTCATCAAATATTGATGACAAGAGTTGCAATTTGAAGATTCCGAATGAAAAATTTTTAGATATTATGGAAAATGAAGATGAAGAAAGCTATATATTCATAGAAGATTCCAATAATATTAATTTTGATGATGATTCCCAAGATAATTCTTTTGAAAATGAAGAAAATAAAAATAATACTACAAATAAGTTTATTTTGGAACCAAAAGATAAAGGAACAATTATTAATGATGATGATTATAAAACTATTAAATTTAAAGAAAAATATAGTAATTCACTCAAAATCTCAAATGATATTAACAAAGGAAATGAAATAATAAAAGAAGGAGAAGATAAAGATCAAATAGAAGAGGAAAAAAAGTCTGTAGAGCAAAAAGATGAAAAAAATGAAATTAATGACGAAAAAGTAAAAAAGGAGGAAGAAGGAAATGACTATGAAGATTATAGATTTGATGATTACTTTACCTACAATTATATTGATCCCAAAAATTTAAACATTCAAAATTTCCATTATCTTAAAATTATTACATATTTATTTACATACTATTCAGAAGATGTTCAGGATGCTTTTGAAAAAATTTTAATAGTCAAAGATATAAATTTTGAGTTAGATAAGTTGAAAGATTCAGAAGTCCTAGAAGAAAAATACAAATTCCGTCGATTTAATAATTTAGCAAACTACATTATTAGATATATTATTTATGGATTTTTTAATCTAGAAATTCTCAAAACATCAGAAATTTCAACAAATAATTTAGTAAATTTTTATGACTTAATATATGAAAATTTGATGTCTTCAATATATATTTTCCAAGCATTTTTGTTAGGGTCACATAAAAGGTTTCATGAATTTTTGTTTCCATTTAAAATTATTGCTGAAAAAAAAATAAAAGAAGATGAACCGAAATCGATAATAATAAATACTAGTACTAGCAACATTAAAGAGAAACCAAAATTAAATAATTCAATGTTTAAAAAAAACATGAATAATTGGAAAACTACTATATCAGTTGAATTTACAAGTATATTCTTTCAAATATTAATTGATATTATGAAAAATATGTATTTTGATCATGAAAAAGAGATTAAATTTTCATTTTTAAAATTCCGCAATGATATCAATCTTATCAATTTTCATACTAGAATTTCAAGAGTTTTCTATGAAATGAGCAAAGGATGTTATATTTATCAACTGGCTCATTTTTTCGAAAATGTCTCATTGGAGAGTATTCCTCAAATTTTGAAAGATTCAACCTGTAGAAATATAATGAAATTACCGTTTGGTAGACTACTTTTCAAAACTATTAATTGTTTGAATGAAAATGATCATATGAATAATGAACAAGACTTACTTGTGATGATGAATAATATTTTAATTTTTTTAGAATATCTTTTTAATAAAGGTTCATTTAAAAAAAATTATATTGATTTTATTTATTTTTGCTTGGACGAAAAAAGCTTGATTCAAATTATGATAAAATCTATAATTAAACTTGTTTTGAGATACCAATATGGAATATCTTACGAAAATCCAATGTTTTATTATTACATTAAAAACTTTGATTTTCTCAGAATAAAATCATACACACTGCTAGATCAATATATTTCAAATCAAGAATTATGCAAAGATCAAAATTTTTTGATGGCGTCTCATATTTATTTTCTTCTAAAAGTTTCTGCAGATCAACATAAAATTGAATTTTGTGAAAAAATCTTTGAAGAATTAGAATTTTTAAAAAAACAAACAAATAAAGATGCTAGATTGGATGAAGGGTACATTAAAATGTCAAGAAATAAAAATTTTTCAATAGAAGAATTTAAAAAATTAAATATATTTGAACACGATAATAAAAGAATTTTCTTACTGAATAATAATTATGAAAGACTCAAAAAAGTATTTTATATTGAGTATTTGATTAATTATAAATATATTGAAAATTTTGGAACTAATTTAAATCCCAATTTTAATATGGAAACCAATAACATGAATAATTTAGATCTAAAAGATTCCAGTTTTCAAGATTTAAAAATTACAAATAAACTTCTTGATAATTTTGGTAATGATAATCAAAATAAAATAAATTATGGTATTAGTTATTTAGAAATCAAAAAATTCGTAGAATTTTTAAATTGCAGTGGATTAAACTTATCTTCTTTAACTAATTACAATATGATGAAAGAAAATTTCTTAAATAGGAAAATTCTTATAGAGAAAAATGGATTTTTAAAATCTATGGATTTTTTAAATAAAATTTACAAATCTGTTGAAATTAATCCACATGATTATATTTGCAAGGAATATTTTCAAATTAGGCCATTATTCCTGCAAATCAATAAAACAAATCGACAGAATTTAATTATGGATTTTGAAAGAAGTAATCCTGAAAGAAAGATAGATTCCCTTTACAAGGCCATTGATTACTTTATTTTGGAACTTGATTATAAAAGATTAAATTTCAACAAACGAAGCTTTTGGAATAACATCGAAAAAAAGTTGTTTGATATTGATTATAAATATATTGATTTAGCTTCGTTCGCCATTAGTGTTGTTATTCAAATATATCTTTTTTCATCACTTGATTTAGGGAATATATATACAGAGACTGAAAGTGATGAGCAAAATAAAAAAGAATATCATGTAGTCTTCAGCCTTGGGATTTGTCAATTGGTTTTAAATTTCATCTTTTTCTTGTTTTATATTTTCTCAAAATATAAATTTAATTATATCGTAAGTTTTAACAACTTGTGGAAAAACGAATATAGCTATTTTGAGAAAAACGAAATAAATAAAGAAAAAATTATAGAAAAATTAAGTTACTATAAAAGAATAAAATTGAGAGTTTTTGATTCGCTTATATTAAACCAAGAAATTTTTTTCGTTATTTTCAATTTGATAATTGGATTCTGTGCTATCTGGGATTTCAGATATTTCTTTGCTTATACTCTTCAGCTATTTACTGTTATCAGATACATAAAGAGTATTCAAGATTTCTTCCGAGCTTTAAAATTTAGAGGATTTCAATTACTTGCAACAGTATTCTTTTTATTCATGGTCACTTCTTTCTTTGCCAATATTGGAATGTATTTTATGAAAAATGAAACAGATGGTAGGGGAATTGGGCATGTAAATTAATTTTTGTGTTTAAATTGATTTAAATTTTTAAGAATTTAATAATATTTCGATTGTCTATATAAAAATTACTTTCCTTTAAAGAATTTAGTTTATTTTAATTCCCTAGAAAGAATTCAAAATCTAATTAAGCATATACTTTTATAAAATACTTATTTTTTAATTAAATGAAATTTATCATTTTTAAATTTTAAGGGAGGTAATGGAACCATTACAGTTGATAATATTACAAAAGAAGATGTTTGTGAAACCCTTCTTCGATGTGTTGTTTATTATTTCAATGAAGGTGTAAGAGCAGGAGGAGGAATTGGGGATATTTTGGAAATAAAAGAATGGGCAAAAGAAGTAAATGTAACAACAAATTCAACTGACAATTTTAATAATTCAACTTCTGATAATTCTACAATACAAACAACGACTATTGTAAAATCTATGACTAGCATATTCTTTGGAAGATGGTTTTATGATATGTTTTTCTTCATTATTATATGTTTGCTGTTGAGAAATATGATAAATGGCGTAATTGTTACAGCTTTCTCTGCAATTAGGGAGGAATCTGAAAATAACTTAAAAGATATGGAAAACAAATGCTTTATTTGTTCTTTGGACAAAATGGAGTTTGAAAAAAATAATATTAGTTTTGAGTATCATATCAAATATGAGCATAATGTCAAATATTACATTTATTATATATTGGAGTTTTATTATCTCCAATATTCTGAATTAAAATATTATCAATACAAAGCCAATGATTTAATAAAAAACAAATCTGCTGAGATCTTCCCAATTGGTAGGTCTTTATCTTTAGGGGAAAATTATAAAGGGGTTGTTAAAGGTGTAGAAGATGATTAATAAGTTAGTTACTCAAATATAATTTTATTTAAGCCTAATAACTATAATATGTCTTTTCGACAGATGAGAGGTTACTTTTTAAAAACATTTTTTGATTGCTTTAAATTTAAATTATCAATCTTAATGACAATATTTGAAATTTTTTAATTTATCTAACATAAAAATTCGATAATTTTTTCGATTGACTAAAAAATAAATAAATTCTTTGATTTTAAATTCTTATAAATTGAGAAGAATAATTTATAAATCAAAATTGCATATATTGAATAAGATGAGATGTGTATTAAAAAAGATATTTTAAATTTTATCATTTAATTGCTTTTATGCTTATACTTAACCCAATAATTTAATAATTAATTAAATAGTGTTTGATTTAAAAATAATTAAAAAGGGTTTTATTTTTGTGAATATATTGAACTCAAATCTTTTTTGAAAATTCTTGGGGAT
>Ga0194116_10006510_pt1 | contig 12431 bp, 10 predicted proteins | sample TA2MahsurfametaG_4_FD_148617 | JGI IMG/M metagenome (GOLD analysis project Ga0194116, IMG submission 148617) | Freshwater microbial communities from Lake Tanganyika, Tanzania - TA2015008 Mahale S9 surface | ecosystem: Environmental > Aquatic > Freshwater > Lake | place: Tanzania: Lake... | reverse complement strand
GTTGCTAGATTAAAAATAATATATTTGAATTTACAATCTTGTATTAATGTAGAAGATGGGTTAAAAGAAGAGCTAAAAAATACGATAAATAATTTATCTTCTACAGCAAATAGATTGCAAAAGTTTTTAGACTTATATAATGATAAACAAGAGGAGGGTACAGCAAAGTTTGGTAAATATCTTATTCAAATAGTAACAGAACAAGTAGTCGATGAAGGTATTAACTTAAAAAGAAGATATGGTATAGCAACAGATTTAAATGGATATATAGTTGCTCAATCTACTCCTACATTTGCTTCATTAGATTTAATTATAATCAATGAAGTTAAAGTACTACTTGTTTCTAAAGGTTTAGTTACAGCAGGAAACACTGGCCTTTCTGTAGAAGATCAAGTAACTGTTTTAGACGCTGCTAAAATATTAGGAGAAGATTCTTTAGATATAGATAACATCCAAATAAGTGCAACAGATATAGGATCATTATCTAATCAAGATGATGAATTAGGTATTGGTAGTTTTGTTGATAATCTGCCTGGAGGAAAAGCACTAAGAAGAAGAATCAGGAAAAAAATGCTGGCTAACTCTGCTAAATTATCAACAGATTTAAAAAGTACAGATCCCGGTGGAAGATTCTCTTCTGGGATTGTAAAACAGCAACAATCTGAAAGAAACAAGCTACAAATAGAAGATCTGGAAGATAAAATATCTGGCTGGAAAAAAGAGATTGCTCTAGCTGCTACACAAGGTCCGTTAGGTTTAATTATCATTAGAGATAGGCTAAAGAAGATAAAAGATGCTGAAAACCAAATCCAGCAGTTAAGACAAAGATAAAATATACAAGGCAAAATATTTATAAGATATGGCACAAATTGACGCATTAAGAAAGCTAATCCGTGAGGAATTAAGAGCTGTCCTGAAAGAGGAACTTCCTAAACTATTGAAGGAAGGCCAAGCCCCGGTAGTAAAAGACGCTAAAAAGGCACTTCAAGAACAGGTTAAGGCTAAAATACCTGGTACATTAAATACCCAGGCTAGTAGGCCTCAAATAAAGTTTGCTTCCAATAACCCTATGGCAGCCTTCTTGAACGACACGGCTAAGAGTATGTTGAATGAAGACTTCTCTATGACCTCGGCTGATGTACACCCTGCTATGGCTTTTCAGCCTAATCAGGTATCTGTAGGATCTGTTGAAGGTATGCTTGGAACAGCTAGACCTAGTTCAAACATAAATGCTGTCCAGATTAATGAAGTACCAGATTTTACTGGTCTAATGAGTAAGTTAAAAGAAAGAGGTGAAATCTAATGGCATACGGATTAAAGAAAATATCAGTAGTAGACCTTAGACCATCGACAGGAGTCGGTGTCAAGATCCCGTTTGATGCTGAGAATGTATTTTCTACGGTATATACAACTAAAGAGCAAACTAAATATAACTTGATTAACTTTTTACTAACTGATCCAAGAGAAAGGCCTTTTAATCCTACTTTTGGAGCAGGTCTTAGAGCAAGACTATTTGAACCAATAGACCAAATTACATTTGAAGATGTTAAAGAGTCGATTAGAACTCAAATAGAATCAAACTTTCCAAATGTTCAAATAGTAGTATTAGATATTTTAGGAAATCCAGATTATAATTCTATTAATATAAAATTCAGTTATCGACTATTAAGATCAAATGATAGTGACTCTGTTACAATTACTATACAAAACTTCTAAACATGCTGAATCAAGTAGACATAAAATATTTAAATAAAGACTTTACTTCGTTTAGGTCTGATTTGATTGAGTATGCAAAAGCCTACTATCCTACAGTTTATAATGATTTTACCCAGGCTTCACCTGGTAGTATGTTTATTGAAATGGCTTCTTATGTAGGAGATGTTTTATCATTCTATCTGGACAATCAAATTCAAGAGACTTACTTACAATATTCTAAGCAGAAAGGTAACTTATATACTATGGCCTACACAATGGGATATAGACCAAAGGTAACTTCTGCCGCCACAGTTGTGTTAGATGTATACCAACAAGTGCCTTCTATAACTGTTGGATCTAGTGTAAGCCCTGACTTTACATACGCAATGACTATTCAACAAGGCATGCAAGTTAAGTCAAACGTAGATAGTTCGGTATTATTTTATGTACCACAAAAGGTTGACTTTACAACATCGTCTTCATATGACCCAACTACTGTAGAAGTTTATACTATTAATGTATCAAATGTACCTACATCTTACCTTTTAAAGAAAAGTGTACAAGCATTATCTGGTCAGGTCAAGACTCAAACTTTTTCTTTTGGTGCTGCACAAAGATTTGCCACAATTAATCTACAAGATAGCAATATCATTACTATTTTAGATGCAAAAGATTCTAGTGGTAATACTTTTTATGAAGTTCCATACTTAGCTCAAGATTATATATTAAAACCAATAGAAAATACAGCAGCTAATTATCCTAGCTTGTACCAATACCAGAACCAGGTGCCTTATATAATACAAAAATTAACTGTACCTAGACGTTTTGTTTCTAGATTCAAAGTTGATGGATCATTAGATATTGAGTTTGGGTCAGGTATAAACTCAGTAGCAGATACAGCTGTAATACCTAATCCTAATTCAGTAAGTGTAGGTTTAACTGGAGGTGGTTTAAGTACACTATCTAGCTCATTTGACCCAACTAACTTTGTAACTACACAAACTTATGGTCTTGCTCCAAAAAATACTTCTATAACATTCCAATACCTAGTTGGTGGTGGGGCATCTGCAAATGTATTAACAAGCCAACTAACCGAATTAGTATCTTATACTGTATCTGGAAATACAACCTATCAAAATACAATAGTTGTCAATAACCAAGAACCTGCTGCAGGCGGCGGCGATGGTGATTCTGTAGAACAACTAAGGTTCAATATAGCAGCTGAATACCCAACTCAGCTTCGTGCTGTGACTCAAGAAGACTATCTTGCTAGAGTGATGTCTATGCCACCTCAGTATGGTGAAGTAGCAAAAGCATATCTTACAAAAGACGATGCTACATTTATAAACTATATGAATCAGGATCCAGGTCAAAGAGATCCTCTATCAATCAGTTTATATGTGTTAGGATTAAATAGTCAAGGTCAATTAGATATACCTTCACCAGCAATACTACAAAACATTCAAACATATTTAAAGGATTACAGGATGTTAACTGATGCGGTGAATATAAAGCCAGCATATATAATTAATATTGCATGTAATTTTGATATAGTAATTAGACCTAACTATACTAGTCAAGATGTTATTGCTAGATCAATATTAGTACTACAAGATTATTTCAATATAGATAACTGGCAGATTAACGAGCCTATTATCTTAGGTGACATATATACAATATTAGACCAAGTTGAAGGAGTACAAACTGTAAAAAAAGTTGATATAGTAAATAAAAGCGGTATAGCAAATGGATATTGTAAATATTCTTACGATATTTCCGCAGGCACTTTAGATGGTGTTATTTATCCTTCACTTGACCCATCTATATTTGAAGTTAAGTATTTAAACCAAGACATACAAGGTAGAGTCGTAACAATATAAAAGTAAAAAAATGGCCGTTTATAAAATATTTGCTTCTGCTGATGCTTCATTATATTCTAGTCAACCAGCTAGAAATACAGGGCTTGATGAAATTTTAGAAGTTAGTGTAAAAAATAATAAAAAACCTTTAAATAATTTTGTAGCAGCTGTACCATCAGAACCAATACTGGAAGATGATTTAAGAAGAGCAGTAATATTATTTAGCAATACAGATTTAAATAAAATAAAAACCTTTACAACTGGTTCTTGGAAAAGTAATTTAAGGCTATATCTTGCTAATGCAGAAAATTTATCTACATCATATAGTTTACAAATAGCTGCAGTATCTTCTTCCTGGTCTATGGGAACAGGTAAATTATCTGATAACCCTCAAACAAGAAATGGAGTTTGCTGGTATAATACAGGATCATTTGTTAGTGCATCTAGTAGTTGGCCTAATCCATCGTACTATTTAACCCCAGGAGGAGGAAACTTTTCAGGCTCTTTTTTAAGTCAATCTTTCGATTATAAATCAAATAAAGATATAGATACTGAGGTAACACCTATAGTTAATAATTGGTTTAGTGGATCATTAAACGCAGGGTTTATTATTAAACACCCTCAAGCTATAGAAAACAATTCTAATAGTTACATCGCACTTAGTTTTTTTTCAGTAGATACACACACAATCTATCCTCCTACCATTGAAATGAAGTGGGATGATAGTTCATTTGTCACTGGAAGCCTAAATGTAATTAATAATTCTAATACTGTTATAACTCTGGCTAATAATACAGATACTTACAAATACGGCACTGATAAATATAAGTTTAGAATCAATGCTAGAGATAAATACCCTGTTAGAACTTTTACAACATCTTCACTTTATACAACTAATAAAGCACTTCCACTTACTTCCTATTTTGCAATTCAAGATGTAAAATCAGAAGACATGGTAATAAACTTTGACACTTCTTATACAAAGATTAGTTGTGATCCGACTAGTAGTTATTTTAATATGTATATGAATGGTCTAGAGCCAGAAAGATATTATAAAGTGCTTATTAGAACAACTTTAGCAGACGGAGAATCGTTTGAAGTAGATAACAATCTTATTTTTAAAGTAGTTAGATAATGGCAAACATAGATCTAGTTAAAGAGATTTACGGTATAAACACATATACAAAAGCTGTTGATACAAACTTTATAGAGTTATTACAACCAGAAGTTGTAGATACAACTCCTGAAATTACAGTAGATCAGTTTTTCCAATACTATCAAGATCTATTCTTTGAAATACCCGTTTCAGGATCTATTAACTCACACACGTATCTTGTTGAACAAAGTCAACAATATATAGGAGGATCAGTTATAGATGCAGAAAAACAAGCCCTAATAGAAGAGATCAACTCACTTCGTCAACAATTATTAGATTTGAACCAATCGTTTACAGATATTAATAGCCTACTATAATGGAATTAGTTAACATAACATATTCTGGTGAAGGTAAACAACCTGTTGAATTAACTCCATTAGATCAGCAATTAGTTACAGCTAATTTTATTAACTCTAGTTTTGGGGCAACTGGCGATTACATAGAACTATACATATATGATCAACAAGAAACTCTTATAGATGTTGATTATGATGCATTTGATTATTACCCATTTTTATTAAACAATCCACAAAACAATACTTATTCTGCACTTACATTAGATCCAGAAAAAGATCTTCGTAACCGCGGTTATAATAGAGGAAATTTAACAGTTCAATATAACTTTTACAAGAAGTTATTTAATTCTCAATTTAGTACAAAATATTGGATAAAAGAAATATCACAAACTAGACGCGAAATTAAACTAGCATCTCAAGTATTATCTGACGCAGTTATTAGAGATGGTTTTATTCAGTATCAATCTTATATTGCAACTAAAAATTATTATCCAATATTCTATTTAAATTTTGGGAATAATATAGTTATTACAGCAAACAATGTAGCTCAAACTGAAGATGAAGAGGGTGCATATTTACTAATCAAGTTATATGAACCACTACCTACAGAGTTTGATATTAAGACACAACTATGGATAGTAGATAAAGTAGCTGAGTCTGTTAGTTTTAATGTAGACATTCAAGTAGAAGTAGATACTACACAAGATATTAATCGTCTTCGCGGACCTAATTTTAATGTAAACATTAATAATAAAAATGGCCAAACTACACCTTATTATAACTATAATAATTTAATAGCTAGTCCAGTAAGTTCATCATTTCAAAAACTATTAAGTTATTATCAAGATAGATCTGTAGATATCAATGTTGACTATAGTAACTTTTCCAACTTTATACACTTTTCAAATGCAGAAGAAAGAGTTAAAAATTTTGTATATAAGTTACAATTAATAGAAACTAGTAGTGCAGATCTTATTAGACAGCAAGCTATAGTTGGTGGTGCTGGCACTTCTACTATTGTATCATCTAGTATAACTTCTCTAAAATTAGAGATAGACAATATTATTAAGAACTTTGATACATATGAATACTTTCTGTATTTTAATTCTTCTAGTTTTGCATGGCCAAAGATTGATTCTACACAACCTTATAGGCTGTATTCTGTTTCTTCATCACAAGCTAGTAATTTTTTAGGTAGTACTACAACCGTACCTACGGCTACTACACAATCATTACTATTTAGTGCCTCTTACTATGACACTACTAATAAAGATTCACTTCGTAGTGTTGTTCCACAATATCTACTAGATGATTCAAATAATGAACCATATATTACTTTTGTTGATATGATTGGACAGCACTTTGATAATATATGGTTGTATTATAGAGATGTTTCTAACAGATATAATAATACAAATAATCCTGATACTGGTATCTCTCTAGACCTCGTTTCTGACGCATTACGCGGCTTTGGTATGCAGTTATATACAAATACTAACATATCAGATAACCTATATTATAGTTTGTTTGGGATTAATGAAGATGGATCACTACTTCCTCCAACAGGGTCTGAAGTTATTACTAAGTATGTTACTTCTAGCTTAACTACACTTCCTGCAGCTAGTGTACAAGATGAGTTTTATAAAAGACTATACCATAACCTACCTTATTTACTTAAAACAAAAGGTACAGAAAGAAGTATTAAAGCTCTAATTGCTACATATGGTATTCCTGAAAGTATTTTAACAGTAAGAGAGTTTGGAGGAAACCCAATATCTGGTACTATAGGGATTCAAGATCTATCTACATCTGATTTAAAAATATTAATTGTTACAGGATCAGGAGGAAATGTAACAGGTAGTCTAGAACTATCTGCTTCTTTATTATCACCATGCACAACACTTCAATATTATACTAACAATAATAGATTAAATAGTACAAATATAGAAGTAGGATTCTCTCCTGCTGATATAATTAATAATAATATTACCGCGTCTCAAGGGTTTTTTAATATAAATCAATTAATAGGAGATCCAGGATATCAATACTCTTCATCTTATGAGCCTCTTGTTAGTGCTAGTAATGCTTATTTTGCAAGTTATACGCAACCTAATAGTATTTGGGAATATGTACGTCTATTAAAATTTTATAATAATTCTTTATTTAAGACTATTAAAGATTTTGTGCCTGCTAGAGCAAATGTATCTACAGGTATTATCATCAAGTCACACTTATACGAAAGAAATAAGTATGCTCGCCACGAGCCTAGTGCTAGTTTCAATGATTATTCACAGTCAATTGATATGTTAACTATAACCGGAAGTGATGGTGGATCTGTAATAGGAACTGCAAGCTGGGATGGGTTTATAGTTACGCCTTTAGGCTTAGCTTCATATACTAGCTCTCAAAATATAGAATTATATAATGGAGAATTTAGTGGATCTAAAATAATTGTTACTAGTGGTAAAGCATTTGATCAAAATGAAACATCAAACTTACCTAGTACTAGTTCTGATTTTATTCAGGTTAATCTAGGTGCTTTATACCAAAATATAACTTCATCTGTTAAGTCTGTTGATTTATTTGATTTAGATTATAATTCAAATCAATTAATACCAGTTAATTATGGTATAGTTACAGCATCTATAAGTGCATCTCAAGTAAATAATTATAATACATATACTAATCCTAATAATCCTTATGCACAAGTACAAGACTATAACTATAATCTAGAAAGATCAGTTATACCAAGATATCGTGGATCAAAAACAATTAGTGCTGAATACAATACAGAAAGTAGAGAAAATATTTCATACGGTGATACTGCTGCAATTGATAAAATAAAATATCAATATGCTTATCTTGTAGATATATATTCTGCATCTATGTTCTTACCTTATAGATCAAATGCTCAGATTAAGTATATTATAGACAACAACCAAAATGTACTTGACTTAACTAAGGCAAATAAAAACTTATTTACAGTTCAAAATATATTTAAATCACAAGAGACTGCTAATATATCTTTATTTGATTATGATGAATCTAACCCATATATACAACAGTTAGCTAATAATCCTAATCTTGAAATATATGAAGGTGGTTGGAGATACCTTCCGATCTTACATAATTTAAGTGGTTCTAGTAATGCTCAAGTGTTTACATTAAGAGTTCCTGAAAAAACAGAAATTCAACAAGGGTCTGGATTAAGTCCTAGTTCAGGATATTTAGATTCTAATAATTGGAATTTATTTTGGTGGGCTGTAGAAAATAATACTGAACCTGGTGTACAGTGTGGTGGTACTAGTGATTATGAATTTTATATTTCAGCATCTTATACCGGGCCTGCTGGGACTCATCCAAAATTATTTATTAATCTAACCGCTCAATTAAATATTGGAGGAGAAGATTGTTCTGCTAGTCAAAATGCAGAAATTGTTATTTTGTCTTCACAAGAGAGTGGTGTCGTAAGTTATGGAAGTTTAACAATGCATTCAAATACAGGAAATGGAAGTGGAGGAAGTGGCTATGCAGGATCTCACTGGCCATATAAAAGTAGTTTGTGTGGAACAACTTTTTTCCCTAACTGTGGTATAACTATCAATAGTATAACAGCTGTTGGAGCAAGTACTGGATCAAGTGGTGGTACTAGCTCAAATACATTTACATTTTATCAAACACAATTTACTAGCTCTCAAGCATGTTTATATTTTTTATCTCAGTCTAATGAAATTATATTTAATTCAACTATGTCCTATTATTATAATAGTACTTTAGGACCATTTACATATGAATCAACATCAGACCCTTACTGGTCAGGATCTTCACTTCCTCCTGCGATACTTCCTTTTACACTTCAAACTGGAGATAAAATATCACTATATAATAGTCAATCTCTTGGTTGGGATGAACTTTTTGAATATACAATTAGAAGTGTAAGACAGTCTGGAAGTGTAAACAACAAAACCGGATCTGTTCTATTAGCTCAATTAGATTCCCCGGTTAACTTAGCACTATTCACGTCAGGATCTAGTGTTCCTACTGAATCTATTACCGGCGCTGAATTTAAAGCTTGTAGATATATAGTTTGGAAACATGTGCCAGATGAGACTAATATTATGTTAAGGTATAACCCTAAAGACCAAAGTATAGTAGAAAATGGGTTATTATTTCCACAATATATAGATCCCCCAGTCATAGATAACTCAGGAAATGTAATTAAAGCCCTTAAACAGCAAAACTTGATAGAATAAAAAACCAAATTGAATATATTTATTTAAAAGCCATTTTTGTATGTCATATTTAAGTAGTACCTCTGTAGTAGTAGACGCCATCCTTACCAAAAAAGGGCGTGAACTCATGGCCCGTAATGACGGCAGCTTTCAGATCACCCAGTTTAGTTTAGCAGATGATGAGATTGACTATACTTTGTACAATCCAACACATCCTTCTGGATCTGCTTTCTATGGTGAAGCCATTGAAGCCATGCCAATTCTACAAGCCTATCCTAATGATACAGAGATCATGAGATATAAATTAATTACTCTTCCAAGAGGTACAGCAAAGATCCCAGTTCTAGACCTAGGATATACTTCTATTACTCTAAAGCAGGGTGCTTCTCTAGCTATAACTCCACAGACGCTGAACTATCTTGGGGCTACTTCAACATTCGAACAGTCTGGCTATACAGCCACTATCGGTGATGTTAGAACTATGGCATCTTTCAATGGTGTAGGTATTAATACCCCAGAAGCAACTAGTTTAAATAGCACAACAACTATAGGAACTAATGTAAGTAAGACAGTTATCGGAACAACTATCAACTTAACTGCTACTACTGTTAACACACTATTTGGTACTAACTCATCTTTATTTACAACACTAGTGGTAACAGGTCGTGACTCTGGTGCTAGAATTTCTATTCCTGTAACAATCACAAAAGTAAACTAAATAATATATGTCATTTACTAGATTAGATCCATCAGATTTTGTAGTATCTTCAGATTCGGTTACAGCACCAGCATGGAGCAATAATGTTACTACACTAACATCATTTTTCACTGCCTCAGCTTCTAATACAGGTAGTTACTATATTGATGTATATAATGCATCCGTTTCTGCAACTACATCGTCAATTCAATTTTCAATTGCTTATGGAAATATATTAGGTTCTGGATCTGCTCCTATTAACTCTCTTATTCCACAAAATACTCCAACAAGAATTACTTTTGGTCAATATAGAAACTTAATTTATGGAGATGCAGAATCTAATGTTAACTTTGGATCTGGTAATACTGCTTCTATTGATTTAATTGCGTTGCCAATAGACAGAAATAGATATAAAGAAAGTTTATTTCCAGGAACATTTAATTTACATTTATCAGGGTCACAAGGGCTTGTTAAATTAACAGATAATTCTAACGACGTAACTACAATTACTTCTGTAGACGGTGGACGTCTTTATAATATTGTATCAGGATCTAATGGTACAGCAGCTAATACACCATTAATAACAGGAGCTTCTCAAAGGGGATTTACTCCTTCAGGAAGCTATGGTTTATTATTGCCTGATATTGGACTAATTTTGTTAAACCCAAAAGCACTAATGTTAACAGGCTCTGGTGGAGGTATTGGATTAGTAATTGCATCTGGTAGTACTGTCGGTGATGCTTCTACAAATACAACAAATATTATTACCTCTATAATTAAAGGTGCTAACTTTCAATTAAACTCTCAAGAGACTATTTCTTCTGATTATATATTTGTAAGAGTTAAAAATCAAGACTATAATTATACAACTAACCCATCATTTATTACAGGTTCAGGCACTTTGATCTATTCAAACTTTATTAATAGTCCTCAAACATTCCCAACTACTGTTGGTTTATATAATGATAATAATGAATTATTAGCAGTAGCTAAAATGTCTAAAGCTCTTACAAAAGACTTTACTAAAGAAGCTTTAATAAGAGTTAAATTAGACTTCTAATAAATAAAAATGAGCAGAGCATCAAATACACTGAAGACATCAGATGTAACCTCTGTACCTATACAAGTAAAATATTTTGCTAGTTATAATACAGTGAGCCCAGCTCCTTTATGGTCTAATGTAGGTATAACTTATAAAAGAGGGCTTAATTACACAGCTTCGTACTTCTATGAAATACCTGCCGCATCTACAGCATCATTTTTAAATTATAAGTCAGTAGAACAACTATATTATTCTAATTACATATCAGGATCTATACCAACAACTGCTTCTTATGCAGATAATGTACTTCAATCAACCGCGGCATCAGGAACATTTGATGATGATTTTAGATACTTTCCAACAGCTTCAGACGCGGGTCTTTGGATTGTAAGTATACCAAGATTAATTTATGGCCAGCAAATAGCTAGAAAGAGTTTTTATATGTCTGGTTCTACTGTAGATGGTATGCAAGTAAGAGATTGGCAAATTATCGATGATAGTAATGGTAACTTAATAGAGGTTAACTCTGGAACTGTTATTAATCAAAGAGTAGGAAATATATTCTATGCTCAAGGAATAGCAGTGATCACATCACAGGCACCAGAATTTGGACCATTAATGTTCGAAAACTCTTATAATACACAACTTAATTTAACAGCAGAACTAACTATGTACCAAAATGAAGTTAGGTGCTTAGTAAATGAAAATGATTTTAACTATACATTGAATCATAGTGCAATACAATCAGGTACAACAGGATCATATATTAATGCAATAACAGGATCAGACTTTGATCCATATTCAACAACAGTAGGTTTATATAACGATGTAAATGAATTATTGGTAGTGGGTAAACTATCAAGACCATACAGAATGCCGCCTAATACAGATATGACATTTATAGTAAGGTGGGACAGCTAAAACAAAACCAAATGAGTTATAAGAAGTGGTTGCACAATAATAAAGAGTTTCGAACACTAGAAGATTTCCCACCAGACACTTTTGGGTTCGTATACAAGATCACTAATATATGTGATGGTCGTTTCTATATTGGTAGAAAGGTCTTGTACAATAATGTGACCAAGATATTGACCAAGAAGGAGATCGCGGTGTGGGACAAGCCTGGGCGCGTCCCAAAGAGGCGTAAGATACGAAAAGAATCCGATTGGGAGACTTATTGGGGCAGCAGTAAATTAATCAAACAAGACTTGAAAGATCTAGGTGAAGACTGCTTCACTAGAGAGATATTGACTTTCTGTAAAAGTAAGAAACAGTTAAGCTACTATGAAGTTTATTGGCAGATGCACTATAAAGTACTACAAATAGAATCATATAACGATAATATACAAGGAAGGTTCTATAGAAAAGATCTGTAAAATAAAAAAGCCCCAAACAATTAAGTCGAGGCTAATTTATGCATGGGATTAACAAGGGTTATTTTGTAGGCAGTACTC
>Ga0194116_10006500_pt1 | contig 12439 bp, 13 predicted proteins | sample TA2MahsurfametaG_4_FD_148617 | JGI IMG/M metagenome (GOLD analysis project Ga0194116, IMG submission 148617) | Freshwater microbial communities from Lake Tanganyika, Tanzania - TA2015008 Mahale S9 surface | ecosystem: Environmental > Aquatic > Freshwater > Lake | place: Tanzania: Lake... | reverse complement strand
CCCAATCCCCAATCCCCATTTAAATTGACTTTAATTTCTATAAATGAGATTCACACACACACTATTTATTATATTTAATTTAGATAAATATTTTTATTAAAATTTATTTATATTTATATTGTTGATTTTATAAAAATCATGTTTAAAATATTTTCCAGATAGTTTGATGAAAAAAAATATTGTATTTTGAATATAATTTTAAAATAAATATGTTTCGTGAATTCAAATTTGATAAAAGCCGATTTGAAAATGGAAATGAAAAGAAAATGATGAAATTAGTATTTTTGGGTCATGGTGGTTCTGGAAAAACAGCTATAATTAATCAATTTATAAATAATCATTTTAATAAGGAACATATTAAAACAAATGATGCAATGTAAATATATTTAAATTTAATGATAAAACATCTAAATCGAAAACTTAATAATTAATTTTTTATTTTAATAATTAAAAATATTTAGAGTGTATAAGAAAAAATACAATTTAAATCAATCTAAAGACGAACTTGATGAAATCTATTATATAGAAATCTTAGACACGTACTTCTTTATTTAATAACAAAGCTTGTTATATTTTTTTATTTTAACTTACTTAATAAAAATAAAGGATGGATTTGATGAAAGAAGAAGATGGATTTAAAGAATTTTTTCAGGACTTATTAAAAGAAAGAAAAGCATCTATTATTACTGATAAATTTAAACAGAAAAATAGCCATATAATTAAATATGAATTTTTTAATGAGAGAGAAGTAATTGATGATAACAAAGTGGAGATAGATGAAGCACAGGAACCAGAAAAAGCAAGAGAAAGTAATTTTTCTGAATTCTATGAATTAAACTATATCTAACTTTTTCAACCTGATTAAAGCTAAATAAATTTAGAAATTTAGAAAGTTTTCATAAATTTATTAAGCATAGATAACATTTCATATATAAACCTAATCTTTAGAGTGTTAATTTTCATATTGCTAAAAAAAATAATCAAATAAATATCAAATAAAGGAAGATATGCTCATATTGATCATTCACAATTCGGATTATTTTCTGTTGTTCCGATAATGGCATATATTCATGTTTTTGACTGTCAATTAAATTTTGATAGCGAGAAAAAAACCTATGAAAAGATGAGATTTTTTTCGCAATCTATAAAAAAAGAGATAGACGCATTTTTTGAAAATTTTGAAAGTAAAAAGCCTTTACAATTCTACGTTGCAAATAAATATCCTTTTTATATAGATAAAGAAACTTTAACTTCTAATGTGAAAGAAAAAAATTTTATGACGTTTATAGATGAAAATTTAGAGAAAATTAAAAATTATTATAATGATAGTCCAGCTGGTCAATTAATTAGAGAGTAACTTTTATATAAAAATTAGTTTTATTGAGATATTTATTTTTGAAAAAATCTCTAAACTGATTAATTTTCTATGAAAAGTATTATCAAAATGAATTATGGAGAAATATAATTTAATTTTTTATTGTTATTATGATTATCAATTTAAGTTCAGATCACGACAATAATCAAAACTTTTTTGTATTAAATGCAGAAAATACCAAATTGGTTTATAAACTATTTGAAAAAATTATCTCTACAATAAATAGTCGGCCTGAACTGCTTAATCTTATGAGGCAAGAAGATGACGAAGAACAAAAAACAGATAATGATGGAGATGCGAATAAAGGAGGAGGTTTATTAAATTTTTTATGTTGTTCGGATAGGAATAAAAATAAAAATAAAAAAGAAAACTTAGCAAAAAAAGAAGCCGAAGATTATGAAAATATTGAAACAAATCAAGGAATCGATGATGATTACGAAATGAATGAAGTTGATAATGTTGTTAATGCACGAGCAAGAATAACAAATGGCAAAATAGACAAAAAAACAGTTAGTAAAAAAACATCTGAATCTGAGCCCGAAGAAAAAAAATCGAATAATTCTAGTGATGTTGGATGCATTTTATTTTAGAAGTTTAATTAGAATTTGCAATTTTCTCACGACTTATTTAAAATAAAAATGTTTAAGGGTTTCAAATAATATTATCAATTTTACATTATTATTTCCTTTTCAAATGTAAAAATTATTAATAAAACAAAGAATAATTTGAAGAAGATTTAATTTTTGTTTAAAAATTTTGGATAAAGTTGTATTTAATTTAATTATTAAAACATTATTAAATTATAATTTGTAAGATTTTTTATACTTATTAGTATTTTTTCGTTAATAATCGTATTAAAATAAGATATTTATTTAAATTTTACTGAAAATTGAAAATGAAGATTAAATTTGATAGAATAGAATTTAATATTTTGAATTAAATTAAATATTAAAAGGCCAAAAATAATTAATTTTTAAATTTATAATAAAGGATGGAAAGCTATATAAAGGAGTTCACAACATACATGTTTGATTATGTAAAAATTTTATTAAGTTAAAATTAAAATAAATTTAAGGGTTTATTTAATGTTTCTACAACACAAGATTTTATAAAAATATATTTTCAAATATTTACATTTTCTGTTTCAAAATGCGAAGAATCTGATGAAAAATTTGTAGATCCAAAACAATTAATTCTAGACACCATACATAAATCATTAATAGTATTTTTTGAGAATTTAACTTTGGATCAGAAAATAAAACTCTCATCAGATCTATTAAAGAAATTTAATGAAAATATGCAAATCCAAAAGACAAAAAAATTAAAGGCTTTGATAATTTTAAACAATTTTAAAACCGAATATATGTTGAAAAATAAATATTTTAAAAAATGGAGTCATACAAATAACATAAAAATAAGAATTAAAAGTGAAGAAACTAAAGATAATTTTCATAAAATTGTACAAGAAAAAAATTATGAGTTTATAAATAAAAATAAAGAAGAGAATAAAGTTGAAACATCAAATTATAAAATAAGTAATGAATCTTATGAAAATTTCAATAAAGAAATAGAATATAAAAAGCCCTTTAATATGGCACCTCAACTAAAAATTAACAATGATAATGAGAATTTTTTTCAAAATGTCTCTGAAAAATATAGTAATTCTAGTCTTATCAAAGAAAATAAAAGTAAAAAAGAAGACAAAACTCTAGAAACAGAAATATTTTCGATTGATAAGGTCAATAGAGAGGTACATCAATCAGAATATGAAATAAATAATTCAATTAAAAAAAGTAAAAGGGTTCAATTAGGGTAAAATCATAAATTTAATAAATTTAGTTAAAAATTAAATGTATTTATTGAATTTTAAAATAAAATTTTAATCTTAATAATAAATGAAAATTTTTTTTTTTATTTTATATTCGAAAAAAATAAATAACAACTTAAAAATGAACCTTTTAAAATTTAATTTTCATTTAGAATGGGAAAGTTGCTAAAGAATAAAATTAATAAAAAAAATGAATATTCTAATAAAAAAGAGATAAAGAGAAACAATGGAGAAATCAATATTGAGTCAAATTTTCAAACCTCCAAAATAAATAATAACAACAGAAGTAGAAGTAGTCTTAGTAAAAATTTCTCCGAAAAAGACTCAGAAAATAAACTCAAAGAGTTTAATAGCTCAGGAAATACATTTAGAAGAAGTAGAAGCAATAAAATAAGAGAATCCTCTCAATCAATTAAAGAAAGAATAGAATTAACAGAATGTACTTTCAAGCCAAAAATCAATGATGAAAATCCAGAATATATTAAAAACAGAGAAAAGGATATATTTGAAAGATTATATGGTGAATTTGATCGAATGAATAAAAAGAAAATGTATAGAAGACTTCAGAATGATTTGAGAGAATCAGAGATATTAAGCTTTTCTCCAGATTTATCAAGTTCTTCATTAAAAAATAGTTATTATAATAATTGCTCAAAACAAAATTCTAAAAAGTTTTTCGACCGTTTAAGAGATGTATAAATTTTTAACTTTCAAAATTGATTATATTAAAGAAATATTTCCAAATTTAATAAAATTTAAAGAGATTTATATGTCTCAAGGAAAATTAAAATTGATATTATTTTTATAAAATAAATAAAATATTTCAAATATATTAAATAATTATACAAAATTGGTAGTTTAGCTCTAGGCGGGAATCAAATCGTGAGAGCTTACGTGAATCAATAGATTTGGCAAAACTCGAAATATGCACTTTTACTCCAAAAACAAATAGAACAAAAATTTTATTTAATAATTCAAAGAAAAATGTATATAAACGCCTATATGAAGACAACAATCGAAGGTTACGCAATCAAAGCCTAAAACGAAAATCTCAAGAAAAAAATTTTGATGATTTATCTTCTAAAAAGCATAAAAAAAAACTCAATTTTAAACATCTTGAAAAATTATATGATGATCACATGAATAAATTCAAAACAGATAACACTTTTAAAAGAACTTATTATAATCAAGAAGCAGGGGTAACTTTTAAGCCTTTTCATATGTCAGAAGAAAAAAACAAATATTCAAAAGATTTTAACTCAATTTTAAATTCTCGAAACGAATTTTTTGAAAGAAATGAGAATTGTCTTAAATCTAAACATATTTATTCTGAATTATATAATAAAATTTTGCGTGAAGCACTCCAACAAAGAAGAAGCTATGCTGCTTATGAAATAGAAAAAATTAGAAAAAATGTATTAGAAAGATTATATTTTAAAGAAATAGAAAAAATAAAAGCAAAGAATAATTGGAGATTTATTGAAAAAAACCATCATGAAAACTCTAAAAATGCTGCAACTAGATATCTTTCAGGAAGTCCAGTTTCGAAAACCCCTTTAAATTTCCAAGAATATCTAAGATGTGAATTTTATCAAAATCAAGGAATGTATAAAAAATTTAATTTTAGTCTGAAAGACAGAAACTTTAAAAAAAGTCAAAGTAAGAGTAGAGAAAAATCTTTATATTTCTCAAATTCACATGAAATGAGATTTGATTTTTCCAATAAAATAAATACTAAAAATAATAGGAGCATTAATAGAAAAGAAATGCTAAACATGAGTTATGAATTTAATTCCAATAATGATGAGAATAGTAGCAGCCAGCAAACCAATTTAAATAATGTATTTACATTCAAAGCTGACAGAATGGATTTGGTAGGAAATGGAAATGATAGTGAAAATAATTATTTTTTAAATCAAAGTAACAATTCGTTTCCTTATAAAGGCAAACAAGAAATAAATGAAAAGAATTGGATTAGTAGAATGAAAGATGACAAACCATTAGGTCAAAATTTATTCGAGGAAAGTAATTTAAACAAAAACGGAAAAGTATTTAATGATAATAAAAAAATATTAAAAAATAAATTAAACAATCAAAGCAACAATAATTTTGATAAGAAGAACAATTCAGAAAAAACAGCATTGGTGAAAACTAAACAGATAATAAAGAATAATCTTAAAAATTCATATGATAAAGGAAATGAAAAAAATATTAATAAAAATGAAAACAATAATCAAGATTATAATAAAAATAAAGATGAAAATAATTATTTTGGATATAATCAAAAAAGTACAGAAGAAAAAATAAATTCATCAAAAAGCCAAAACGAATTGGTTGAAAAATATAACAATACATTAAATAATAATCTTATAAGAAATAATATAAATATTGAATATGATGCATTATCCAAAACTTTGCAGAATTATTGCAATAGTCAATATTGTTTAAATACTTTAGGTGAACATATTAGTGATAATGTTTCAAAAATTCAAAATAATGAAAATAATGGTTCTTTTAATGTTAATTTAATCGAAAATGAAAATTCGAAAAAAAAAAGTTTTCGGAAAAATTTAAAAAATAAAAATTTGGAGATAAATTTTATAAATTACACAAACTTTACATCACCTAAAAATATGACAAGTACCAAGAGCACTAATCAAAATAATAATAACATTTTAATCGACAAAATAAATAATAAAGGGGATAATATTCAAATCAAAGAGGGAAATGTAAAAAGAGAAGAATTTATAAAAATCAATGAAGATAGAAATTTTAATGATTTAAATAATTCTATTAAAAAAATAAACCAAATTGCTAATACAATTCAAGAAACCATCAATTTGGATAATGAATTGGAAAACTTTCAAAATTACACAAATATAAATAGTGAAATTGGGCATAATAATACAAACTCAAGCAAGAGTAAGTTTCTATATCAGCATTTTAAAAAAATTATTTTTTATAAATTATTGAAATCATTAAAGAAAAAAATTCCTTTTTCGATGAATTCTATTAATAATCCTAATTAAAATTTTTCAATTTTAAATGAAAAATTCAGAAAATATTATTTTTTGAAATTTATTTTTTTCACCTAAATTTTTTAGAGTTTCATTTAACGTTAAATAACCAAGAAGATCAAATCAAAATTAATAATCAAAGCAATAGAAAAAACTCTTCAAATGTTAGTTTTACAAACCCAAAAATTCGAAGAAATATATCAAATCTAAAAATTAAAAGCGAAGCACTTACTGATTTTAATAATGCAGATATTAAAATGAAAATGGAGTCAATTGAAAAAAAGATTAATTATATCACAAATGGATATGAAGACTTGGAAACAATTAAGCATCTAAAATTGACTAATACTGATGTTGATTTAGCAGCTGATTTATTCAATACTGAAAATGGTGATGCAGATAATCTAAAAGCTAAATCGTATAAAATTGATAAGAATTTTTCCAAAGAGATTGAAACTAAAAATAGAGAAAACAATAATGAAGAAGGCAATTTTCATAAAAATTTACAAGAAAACTATACTGGCAATATCTACAGGAACAATAAAGATTTAACAAATAGAGTACCTAATATTCTATATAATACTAAAAACAATAAAGGAGATTACAAATTGAATGAGAAAAATTATAAAAGAAATAATAAATAAAAATCATGGGATACTCCAAATATAGAAGTTTTTTCATATAATTAGAACCATTATATTTTAATCGAATAACCAAATTAACAATGATATATAAAAAAACGAATAACCAAATTGAACAATGATAAAATAAAAAATATATATGAATTAATAAATATAGTAATAATATTTATGATTGGTAAAATTATTTTATAAAAGGGATAAATAAAACTTGTAAAAATAAATTTATAAATGAAAATCCTTTCTTAATTATTAAAATGAATTAAAAATAAAAAAATAAAAATAAAAAGTTTTTAAAATGATAATTTATAATAATTTATTAATTGGATTAGAATAAAAATAATATTAATGACATTCTATTAAGATCTCTCGATTACAAATTAATAATAGATTTCTTAAAGAATAAATTCCAATATTTCAAAATAATTTATGAATTTTAAAGATTCTTAAAATTTCTCTTTTTGTAATTTCAGAACTTTAATGTTATTTTATTTAAATTCTATAATGCATCTTCAAAATTAATAACATATTCTATAGTTTGTCTACAAACTGGACATACTTTACTATGTTGGTAATTTTGATTTAGATGTTCATAACATTCAATACATGTAATGAGATGTCTACAAGGATAATTCAGAGCATTTCTTTTATTATCCAAACAAATTATACATGTACTAAAATTTTAAATAATATTATTAAAAGCATTTTACTCTAAATTATTGCTTTGTCTTCTATGTAATTCATTTTGCATTTCGATCTGATCTTCAATATTATCAACATTTTCATTATTCTAAAAAGATCATTAATAAGAGTATAATTATATTCTATTTTTTTAATTCTTAAAAATAATAGAATGCTTTTTTTAAAAATTAAATAAATATACAAGTAAATTTTGATTTTCTTGATCCAATTCTTTATGTTTATTTTTATCATTAAATTCTGCAATTTTTGTCATTAAAAAAAATGCTATAACTCCAACTACAAAGTCATATAAATAAGAAACAGAAAAAATTGCAAGCAAAACTGAATCATTTAATCTTGAAGGTCCTGTGACACTTTTAGAGTCTGTATTGCTTGAATTATTCAGAGTAAATATTTCAATAATTTGGATAACAAAAAAAGTTCCTGGAACTGAAGTTGTACACTTTATATTTTGATTATATAAATGAATTAAAAATAACTAAATTATAACAAATAACAAAAAATATAAATATTTTTACAAGAGTATATATTATTAATCCAATTTCATTCATATAAATTGTTGACAAAACTCCAATTAAAGAAATAATTAAAGCAAATATGCTTACTCCCAAGACAATCAATGACTAATAGATTAAAGAAATTCAATAAAATTTCAAGAAAAAAAAATACAAATAAAATTTAAATAAAATTTAGTTTACTCTTCTTAAAATGTAAAACGAAAAACCAATTAATGCAGAAAAAATTTCTATTATTGTTAAAATTATTAAAATATTTCTCAGCCTTAAAATTTTCAAAGCCAATTCTGAGTTTGATTTATACTTTCTTGATAATTTTTCTTCAAAATAAAACTTGTCTTTTTTTTCAACTTCATTTGGAATTAAAAATAAAGCTAATCCCTTTTTTATTATTTCTTGTCTCTTTATAGAGTCTTGTTGAATATGATTTGCATCTCTGATTTCTGTATTACAAAAAAAAAATTACTCTTCCATTAGAGATTAAATTATTACTATACTGGAACATTATAATTTTATTAAAATATTATATATTGAAATTATTATTTTTTCATAAATTTAAAATGAATTATTTTCAAAATTAACAAGATAAATATTTTTTTTAGTTGAAAAAATAAAAAGTAAATTGATATAATTAATAGATATTAACTTGAGAAAAAATGGAAAATTGCTTTTTAATAATGAAATATTTCTTTTATTTGTTAAAACAAAAAAATTTATTTATATATTATCAATAGGTTATTATATAAATAAAATATAATATTTTATTTGATTAATAATAATGGAATTTAAAATTAGCAACAAAGTTATAAAATTAAACGACTTGATTAAATTTTCTTTGAATACAGATAGCTTAACAACTTTATTTGAATTTGTCTTAATGAATAATAAAAATACAATAAACGATATCAATGATGTAAAAATAAGATGTTCCAGAATAGAAGAGGAGCAGAAAAAGACAGAAGAAATTTATATTAAATTATCATCGCATGAAAGAAAAATAAGTGAAATTTTATCGACAATGTATTCTTACAACTCAAGATTTATGGATATGGATTCTAAATTGATTGACATGAGTCAAGTAAAAAGATATTAAAAGATAATTTAAATAGAAAGTCGATAAAGTAGAAGAATTAGGAAAGTCGTTAGAAGAAAATTTAAAGAAATTTAATGCTTTAGAAGATAATTTTAATTTGATTAACAAATTGACTGAAGAAAACATTAAAAATATAGAGGTGATATTGAAATTACAAATTATGAATAATTTTCCTTTATTTATTAAAATAATTATTTATTTTAGAAAACTTCAGATAATCTTCATTTACTGAAAAATACAATCGCTTTGGATAATGACAAGTATTCAGGTCATCTTGAAAATATTAATAAAAATTTTCAATCATTTTCAGAAAAATATTCATCTTTGGAAAATAATATCAATACCATCGAAAAAAAAATACTTGAATATGGAGATTACTTTTTAGATGTTTTTGAAAAATTAAAAATACAAGAAAATAACGAAAATTTATCTCAAAGATTTGAAACAAATATTTTTGATGAAAATGATAATATGAATTCAAACAATAATTTAGAAATACTTAATAATTTTAATACTATGTCTCAATTTACAGATAAAATTCAAATTAATGAAACAGAAAACGGAATAAGGAATTTCAATTCTCATAAAGTTGATTTAAATAAAAATTTAGATGAAATTGACAGATCCGATTTAGAAAATTTAAATGAGAAAGCCAGGAGGAACTCAAAAAAATTAAATTTTAATTCTCCTAATAAAAAAAATATTGATAATTTCACTAACAAAGAAGTCTCAATTTTGAAATCAAATTTTGATATTAGCTTAAACATGATTAAAAATGAAATTAAAACATTATATAAGGATTTAAATAATAAGATTACTGATTTAAAGAGCTTATTCAATAATCAGGAAAATTATATTGATAATAAACTTTCAACAAGTAATAATCATGATAATGAGAAAGAAACTAGAATTAATTTACCAATATTTATCAAAGATGAAATAGAAAATTATGAGTCAAATAATAAAAAAAAAGATAAAGCTTTTAAAATAAATGATAATAAAATATCTATAACATTACTAGATTTTGAAGAACGAATACAAGACATTGAAAATATACTAAAAGGTAATAATGATATGAAATACATAAATCATAATAAAATTAATAAAATTTGATATTTTTCTAAATTAAAAATTTTTAATAGGAAAAAGGAAATCTATAATTAATTATTTTCCAAGAAAAAATACCTCAGTTTTAATTAATAAGCCAGGAGACTTAATTAATCAATCATATAATATTGAAGAATGTTCAACTGCCAATGCGAATATCAATATACTAGATCAATATGAAATTAATACTAACAACAATGATTTGCTTGAAGAAGCAAATTTAAATGTTGAAATGATAAGAGGAATATTTGAAAATTCAATTGCAAAAAATTTTATATCTTCAAAAATAAAAGAAGAATTTCAAAAATTAAAGATTTCAAATGAATACAATTCTGCAATATTAAATGATATTAGTAGACATAATGATGACATAAATAAAATATATGAATCAATTTTAACTATAAGAAAAACATTAGCTGAAAAAGAAGAAAATATTCTAATTAACCCGATTATAACAAATATGTCTAATCTTGAAGAATCTTTGAATGAATTTAAAAATTTGACTGAAAAAAGAATTATTGAAATTGATAAAATTATAAGAAAAACAAGAGATTTTGTAGATGAATCACATAAAGGATTAATAGAATTGAAATTTGATGATTCTGAAAACTCATTGAAAAATTTTTTTAAAACATTTTTATTTAATTTAAGACAAATATCTGAGAAAGCTGATAAAAATGGTATAAGATTGGATAATTTATCTGTTGAATTGCTAGCAAGATTAAAAAAAGACCTACAAGGTAAAAATTTCTATAATTTAACAATGTAAATTTTAGTCGATTCTCAGAAATTATTTGATGATTTCAAAGAAGAATTGAAGAATAGATTAATAGTTCTTGATGATCAACTAAAAGCTAAAGTTGATATTTATAATTTTGATGAATATGGAAAGAAGTTAGATGTGAAAATCACGAATGAATTTTCAAAAAAAATTGATAGAAATGATTTAAAAAAAAATAATACATTTATTACTAAAAAAGTAAATTGTTTGTTCTTTTAATTTATTAATACAAAAAAAATTTTTCAATTTTTAGGAATATCAAAATTTTCAAGTTTGTTAATTTAATATTTATATAAATTTTTTATAAATGTAAATAAATTTCATTAGATAGAAAACCTTCAAGATAAAATATCTAAAACCTTAATTGATGCTTTGACGGATATCCAATTAGAAGAAGCCCCTTTAATTGTTAAAAGCAATGTTCTTGGTAATAAATGTGGGTCTTGTAATCAGGTACTCACAAAAGATAAATGTGAAGAAGCTAATATTCCAAATATAAATTATTTGAGTCCGCGTTCAGAAAAAGGATTTAATACTAATATTTTTATGCCAATGTCTCCTATTAATCCTGATAAAATAAGTTTTATAAGAAATATTCAAGAAATTTCCAACAATATGGGATCTTACTCAAAAATTCTATCAAATTACGATGAAGAAAATGTTAATGAACTTACTATTGACTTGAAAAATAAAGCAAATAATGTGCATAATATAATAAATTTACCAGAAGTTATAAATAAAAGAGGAATAAATCGAAACAGCGGGCAATTAAAAAAACATTTTAGGAATAAATCAACCATTATAAATTCTTCGAAATTAATTAGAAATAATTTTACAACTAAAACTTCAAATATATTTGCAAATAATTCAAATAACATAAGCAATTATGAATACAAGCCTCCTGATTATCTAAAAAATTATTTGGAAAATGAGTTAGAATCAAATAAAAATATTAAAGGAGAAAATTTGATAAAAGCTGTTGATAAGTTACATAATCAAAATGTAAAATGAAAAATTTAAAAAAATAAGTTCAAATAATTATAGATATATTACAGGTGAATATATATAAATTATTAATAGTTATTATTTTTTATTATATATTTTTAAATAAATTTTTTTCAAGAATAAAAGATTTAAAATTAATTATTTATCAAAGATATCCTAAAATATCTTTTCAATTTTCAAAACAATGATCTTTAGATTTTTAAAATTTACTTAATTTTGAATTAAAATGAAATTTATCTTAAATTTTACAAATATTTGGAAAATTATATATTCACTTTATTAATACATTTTTTGTGACATAAAAAATAATTTCGATTTTAAACAAATTAAAAAATATATTTAAATCCAAAACAATTAATGTCAATTATTTAAAATTAA
>Ga0194116_10006497_pt1 | contig 12443 bp, 10 predicted proteins | sample TA2MahsurfametaG_4_FD_148617 | JGI IMG/M metagenome (GOLD analysis project Ga0194116, IMG submission 148617) | Freshwater microbial communities from Lake Tanganyika, Tanzania - TA2015008 Mahale S9 surface | ecosystem: Environmental > Aquatic > Freshwater > Lake | place: Tanzania: Lake... | reverse complement strand
TTCGATATAGCCCTGATGCACAGGCTGGGTGGTGTAGCTGCGCTCGAGAATGATTTCAGATTCCGCAAAACCTGCCGCCGGATCGCCCAGCAGGAATTCGGTGCGCTTGGCGATGTTGGAGGGCTTGGTGGGTTTGGGATCGACGCCCTCCGTGTAGAGGTTGTCATGCAGCAACGGTGCGTCGTCCCGCATCGCATCGCGTACATCGATCACATGCGGCAGGACTTCGTACTCGACGCGAATCAGCTTCAACGCCTGCTCGGCGACGCCGGCACTGATGGCAGCGACCGCCGCCACCGCGTGCCCTTCATAGAGAACCTTGTCGCGCGCGATCGCGTTGCAGGAGATGTAGCGGTAATTCACGGGCGACTCGCCGCCGGCAACGACTTCCGAAGGCAGATCGGGAAAATCCGCGGCGGTCACCACGGCACGCACACCAGCCAGCTTGCCGGCCTCGGTGGTGTCTATCGAAACGATGCGCGCGTGGGCATGAGGGCTCCTCAGCACGCGCCCGGTGATCATGCCGGGCAGGCTGAAATCCGCACCGTAGTTGGCCTGCCCCGTGACCTTGTCCACGCCATCCGGGCGAACCTGCCGGGTACCTACCCATTTGAATTGCTGTTCTTCATTGCCCATGGTTCATGCACTCCTCATGACGAGCGCGGCCTGCTGGACCGCGCGGACGATCTTGTCGTAGCCCGTGCACCGGCAGAGGTTGCCCGCCAGCCAGAAGCGGATCTCTTCCTCATCCGGATCCGGGTTCTTCTCGAGCAGCGCCTTGGCAGCCACGATGATGCCGGGGGTACAGATGCCACATTGCAGGGCGGCTTCGTTCAGGAATACCTGCTGCAGCGGATGCAGGGCATTACCTTGGGCGACACCTTCAATGGTCTCCACTGCGCAGCGATCCACCTCGGCCGCGAGCACGAGGCAGGCGCACACGAGACGCCCTTCGACGAGCACGCTGCATGCGCCGCAATCCCCCGAACCACAGCCTTCCTTGGATCCGGTCAGACCCAGTTCGTCGCGCAGGACATCGAGGAGAGTTTGGGCGGTGTCACACAGGAACTCGACGGGTTCGCCGTTGATGGTGGTGGAAATATGATGCTTGCTCATGCCCGACTCCTCGCGCGATCAAGCGCAATCTTCGCGGCACGTCCGGCAAGAACGCCTGCCACATGGGTACGGAATTCGATGGTGCCGCGTTTGTCGTTGATGGGCGCGCAGGCCGCGCGCACCGCGGCCATCAGGGCGTTGAGTGCCGTCTCATCAACGGTAGTACCCACCAGCGCCGCACCGGCCGCGTCCACAAGTCGCGCCGTTGGCGCCACGGCGCCCACCGCCACGCGGGCCGTCGTGCAGACTCCTGCTGCGTCCAGCGTCAGATTCACCGCCACGCCAACCACCGCGATATCCATTTCCGTGCGCGGAATGAAACGGAGATAAGCATCTCCACCGCGCGCTGCCTGTGCGGGCAGCACGAAATCGACGACGAATTCGCCTGAGACGAGGCTGGTCTTGCCAGGCCCGGTGACGATGCTCTCCACCGGCACTTCGCGCCGCCCGCCGGGTCCGGCCACCGTGCAGCGAGCGCCAGCCGCGATGAGGGCGGGCACGCTGTCCGCAGCAGGCGAGGCATTGCAGAGATTGCCTCCGAGACTCGCCCGCCCCTGAATTTGGGTGGAGCCAATGAGATTGGCAGCCTCCACCACACCGGGCCACATGGCCTTGAGCGTGGCGTGTTCGCCCAGCTCTGCGCCGGAAACGGCGGCACCAATGCGAAAGCCATCCTGCTCTGCACGCAGCGCGCGCAATTCCGGGATGCGTTTCAGATCGACGATGCCTTGCGCCGCTAGACGTCCGCTGCGCAGCTCTACCAGCAGATCCGTCCCGCCTGCCAGCGCGCGGGCGGCGTGCTGCGGTTGCTGCAGGAGGATGACCGCTTCATCCACGGTGGTGGGTTTGTTGTAAGTGAGCAAAAGAGCCTCCGGCAGATTGCTTCGGACGTATCCGACCCCACAGCGGGCGCCGGTTTCAGGTCACAGAATAATCAGGTTGAAGCCCGGAATACATCGGGATTGAGGCTTGTTGCGCCTCTTCACGGGCGCTGCGGCGGCTTTTTTTGCGACTCCGGAAAGGCATTGCCGAAGTTTTGCTCTCACGAGGCGGGGCCAAGAGCGCGTCAGTGGCCCCAGCGCTCGCGCCAGGCTTCGAAACAGAGCACACCCCAGAGCTGATACTGCAGGTTCTGGCCGCCCGCGAGATGGGCTTTCCATGCGGTGCGTATGGGTGCCGGGTCGAAATATCCCGCTCGTCGGAGGCGCTCTTCGGACAGCAGCTCCTCGGCCCACGATTTGAGCGGGCCCCGCAGCCAGGCATCGATAGGCACACCGAAACCCATCTTGGGCCGCTCGAAAATCTCGCGCGGCACGTGCTTCGCGAGCACCTCGCGCAGCACCCATTTGCCCTGCCCGTTCCTGACCTTCCAGGCATACGGCATCCGCCACGCAAGCTCGACCACCTCGTTGTCCAGCAGCGGCACGCGGGCTTCCAGACTCACCGCCATGCTGGCCCTGTCCACCTTGGTGAGAATGTCGCCCGGCAGATAATGCGCGGCGTCGATCGCCATCATGCGTTCGACGGTATTGAGACTGGCGGGCAGCGCCGCGGCGCGCGCCACGATATCCGAGGTGTCGGTCATTCCGGGTACCACCTCAAGGGGATGTTTCCACAGCGAGATGAGCTGCAGATACATGGCCATCGGATCGTCGATTCCTAGCAGGCCAGCGAATTTGTGGAGCTTGTCGCCTGCCATGGGTTGACGCAGCTTGGCGGGCAGCACGGGGCCGAGCAGAGAGAAAATGCGATCCCAATGTCTCGGCGCTACCGTGGTCAGCAAGCCTGCGAGAGCCTTGCGCAGGGGATGCGGCAGGGAAGACTGCCGACGCCAGAGATCGGCCCCGATGCTGTAGCGCGAGTAACCCGCGAAGAGTTCATCCCCGGCGTCGCCAGACATCGCAACCGTCACCTGTTGTCGCGCAAGCTTCGAGACGAGGTAGGTCGGAATCTGCGAGGAATCCGCGAAAGGCTCGTCATACATCTCAGGCAGCAAGGGGATGACGGCACGCGCTTCCTCTGGCGTGACGTAGAGTTCGGAATGCTCAGTGCCCAGATGCCTGGCCACCGCGCGCGCATGGGGGGCTTCATCGTAGCCAGCCTCGGTAAAGCCAATGCTGAAGGTTTTGATGGGCCTCGTGCTCTGGGCCTGCATCAATGCGACCACGGTGGAGGAGTCGATTCCGCCTGAAAGAAAGGCTCCCAGGGGGACATCCGCCACCATGCGCAGGCCCACGGAGTGCGAGAGCGCCTGCTCCAGCAGGTGCACACCGTCCTCCGGTGAGCCCTGAACCGGGTTTGATCTGCCGTGGGCGATGAGTTGGGTGAGTGAAAAAAACGGCCGGGGCTCGGGATATTGATTGCGCTCGGTGGCCGAGATCGAAAGCACCGTCCCTGGCACGAGCTTGAGGATCCCCTCATAGATGCTGTGCGGCTCCGGAATGTAGTTGTGCCGGAGATAGAGCGGCAGGGCCGCCCTGTTCACCGTGGGCTTGAAACCCCTCCACGCATGAAAAGCCTTGAGCTCGGAGGCGAAGAGGAACACGCCGCCATGCCAACCGTAATAGAGCGGTTTCTCACCAAAGCGGTCTCGCGCGAGATGGAGCTTGCGCTCGGCCCGATCCCACAGGCCAATGGCGAACATACCGTTGGCGCGACGCAGGGTTTCCTCGAGCCCCCAGTGCACGACACCCGCGAGCAGTACCTCCGTGTCGGAGTGGCCTCGGAATGCGGCACCCAAGGCTTCCAGATCCTTGCGCAAGGACTGGAAGTTGTAGATTTCGCCATTGAAGACCAGCACCCAGCGCCCGCAGCTGGAATGCATGGGCTGAGCGCCTGCGGGCGAAAGGTCGAGGATGGAGAGACGACGGTGGCCGAGGGCGATGCCGGCGTCCTGATCGACCCAGACATCGCCCGCGTCCGGGCCGCGGTGGTGGAAGGCCTGCATCATCGACGCGGTGACGGCTACCAAATCCGATTCCGTCCCGCTCTGCAGCGAACCCGCTATGCCGCACATACTTGTTGGTTATCCACGTGGTTCAGGCGGTATTTTTCATGACTTTGTGACAGTCGCTTCGGCATATATGCACGGCTGAGCAATGCCCATCCCCAGCTTGGCCATGACAAACCGTGAAAGTGACTTGGCAAAATTTAGAAGCCCGGATCGGCGCCAGTCCGGGAATGCCTCCAGACTCAGTTTGGTACACTGAAACCCGTGGCCCCGCAGTGTTGTAGCCAAGCTCTCGCGAGTAAAACTGCGCAGGTGTCCCCACCGGTGAAATCTCTGCCCGCAGCAGGGGCAGACTGCCTCACCTTGAGAGAGCACTTCGGCATAAGGCACTGTGATTAGTAGTTTCCCATCCGGGCGAAGGATGCGCTGAATCTCCGTCAGCGCACGATGCAGGGTATCGTCGTCAAGATGTTCCAGGACCTCGGACATGACAACCACGTCAAAATATTTGGACTGAAATGGGATGGAATCCGCTCCCGCTACAACCGCTCGTTCTGCAAGCTGCAAGCGATTCTGCAGCCCCTCAATCGCCGCCTTCGATGGGTCAAGCGCATGCACATCGACACCTCGCGCCACTGCAAACGATTCAAGGAAGCCCGCGCCCACGCCGATGTTGAGCACGCGTTGCCCCCGTTGGAGCCGTGCCGCCAAGGCACGCATTCTTGCCCCGCTGTTCTGAAAGCTAGCAACTCCCTCGGTCTGAAAATGATCCCAGATGAGCGATTGGTTGATCCGCCTAGTCATGGCGCGGTAGCCAAGAGATGTTCCATGCGGGCTCTCAGGCACCATCCTGACGCCACGCAGGTTGCAGCGAACATTACCGAAGTGGCGGCTGCGATGCCAACCACCCCCCACCGCGGCATCAAAACCAGATTGAGACCTATATTGAGCACGGTGCCCAAAGCTGCAATGACAAGCACTTTGCGGTTTTCCTGAAGAACAGACAGCATGCGTACAAACAGCACCCCGAGCACGTGAAAAGGGATTTGCGCTGCGAGTGCAAATTGTACCGCAGCTACCGTTTGAGTCGCCTTCTCTCCGAACGCTCCTCGCTCGTAGAGAAGACGTGTAATTTCTTCACTGGCGGTCATGAGCACAACGGTTGCAGTGCAGCTGCCGCAGCCCAGAATCAGACTGTAGCGCAGAATCAGATGACGCATCCGCCACCAATGGTTATGTGCGGCAAGCTCCACTGCAACTGGCATCACTGCCTGGGAAATTCCAATCCCCGCAATACCAACTCCAAATGTGACAATTTTTCCGCCGAATGTGAGGGCGGCAACACTCCCAGCGGCGAGGCCGGAAGCCATAGAGCTGTCTATTAACCACACACTTGTAGTGCAAGTGGCCGCCAGCAACAGCGTGCCGTAGTTACGGGCAATGGAACCCAACGGTACCGGACTTGGCGGTCGAACAGGGGTATGCGTGTGGCGCGCTACCGATGCCAGGACCAACCACTCAACCATCGCTCCCAGCAAGAGACTCCAGGCGAGGATGTCCACTCCCAACGAGCCAAGCGGGCTCGAGATCAGGGCTACCCCAATCAGAGGCGCGAACGCAGGGCTTATGGTGACAAGTACCAAATTTCCTTCGAGAGTCAGCGCCGCCTTCCACACCGCTGATGAAAGTTGGATTGCGCATAGCGGCACGAGTAGTTGGAAAAGGTTCGTCGCCTTAGCCAGTCTCCCTGGGCCGCAGTTCTGGCAAAGAATCGGCAGTAGGAGCTCTGCAGACGACCATAACGCCAGGCAGAGTAGCAGGGAGGCAGGTACTATCCTCACGTGCACGGCGGTGAGCAGCCTGCGTGCACCATCCGCACCTTCCGATTTTCGATGTTGTGCAAGTGCCGGGATTAGCGCGGGGGCAATTGAATTGGCGAAGAGTCCTGAAAGAAAAATGGGCAGAAGACTGGCGAGAATAAACGTATCCAGATCCAACCCTATTCCGAAGGCCGCTGCGCTGACGACCTCGCGCCAGAACAACGCCAGATTGGAAAGCAGGGCGAGCCCGCTACCAACGACTGTAGCGGCCAACAACCCGGACGTGGTGGATCGCCCCCTCCTCTTGGTGATCAAATCCGCCCTCAAGGGGTAAAGCGAGCGCCGGGGGGGATGGGGGGCTCTGCTCCAGAGACAAGATTCATGTAGAGATCTCGGTAAAGCCCCACGCATTGCTCGACACTGAAACGCTCAGTGACTCGTTCGCGGGCGCGTTCACCGTAGCTCCGCCTGAGTTCGGGGGATTTGGCAAGCTCGACGAGAGCCGCCGCCAGAGCGGCGGGGGAGCCCGGTGGCACCACCCGCCCACATTGCCCGTCGAGTATCGCCTCCGAGTTGCCTCCCACATCGGTGACCAGCATCGGCAAGCCTGCTGACATTCCTTCCAAGACCGCATTGCTGAAGCCCTCTTGGTGGGACGCAAGAACACCGATGTCTGCTGCAACGAGATAGTCCGCAGGCTCTGACACTGCGCCTGCCAACCGAAGGTGTGGCGTAAGCCTGAGCGCCCGGGCTTGGGCGCGCAGCTGCGAGCCAATGCCATCATCCCGTCCGACCAGGATCAATGTCCAGTCTTCCGGCAAGCTCGGCTGAGCAATTGCCAATGCATCCAGCAGATCCGAATGGCCTTTGTAAGCAATCAGATTAGCCACGCACACCAACACCAACGCCCTCTCCCCTATGCACAGCCGTTGGCGCACAGCGGCGCGACCGGAGGAGCCAGAAACCCGGGGAACACCGTTATAGATCAGTCCAAGGTGAGCTGGCGCAACACCTTCGTCCATAAGCTGTAGGGCTACAGCTCGCGAGTTGGCCAAAACAACAGACATATGCTTGTGAAGTTGTCTCTCAAGCCAACGCAGACCAGGGTGTTTAGATTGGTAACTGGACAAGCTTCTTCGGCTCATGACGCGCCGAAGCGGTATACCCACGGTTGCCAAAGTGCCTACGAGGTATGCGGCGGGAAGAAAACAGTGGAGCACCTGCGGCTGCTCACGGCGAATAACCTGTCGCAGATATACTGCGGCCCGGAGCAAACCACCAAGGCCAGAACGACGACCTGGATGGGCTTGAACTCGGACTCCTCTTGTCTCGACAATGCCTTCGAGGCCCCCCCCTTTCTTGAGCGCGAACACGCTAACCTCAATGCCGTAGTGCCGCAGTTCAGGCAGGATACGAGCGAGGTGTGTCTCTGCTCCACCGATTTCAAGCTGGCCAATAACAACGAGAACAAGGGGTTTCGGCCGCGACGAAATGACGGCTTCGGTCATACAGGCATGGTAGCGAACCGTTGAGACCTCCAGTGGTAAAAGATGTGCGTCAACACTCCGACTCGATTTCTGGCAACCACCCGGCAAGTAAACTTGCTGGGCACCATTTCCCCTCGCGAACACGTGATATCACCATAGATCTCAACTAACGAACGTGGTGCTGGCGACAAGAACGTCGACGACGCCATGGATGCACGCGAGGTTGTTGATTGGCAGGCGAGGACCATGGGAGCGGATGAAATCATCGGTTACCTTGCCTTCCCAACCAGTTTGTTAGATTAGGTATCGTATTTCAGCCATATGAGACTGCAACGCCCTTAAGCGAGCAACAAGAACGTCGGATGCGCTTTCTATCAGAACTTTGACTTTCCTAATTTGTTTTTGAGTAGTTGCCGAGTCCGTCCTTGCAGACCATCAACAAAACCGACTCCATCTGTTCTCTCATCGCCACCGCGGAAAAGCGGTTCTTGACGTACGCTAGACCGCGAGCGCCCATCTCCGCCGCCAAGTCACCATCATTCAACAAGCTGGTTATAGCTCCACTCAGCTGCTCGTCATCGTCAGGCTCAAAAAGAACACCGGCCCCGGCATCTCTCACGATATGTTCTGCTTCACCCCGAACTCCACAGAGCATCGCCTTACCACACGCCATGTAATCTATCATTTTAGTTGGGATTGCCCCAGTGAAGAGAGGAATATCTTTCAGCGTAACCAAGCATAGATCAGCTGCGTTTATATAAAGACGTGCCTCATCCTTGGGGACGGGCGGGAGCACAAGTATATTCTCCAACCCCATTGAAACCGCCTGCTCTTCAGTTTCAATTCGTTTCATACCATCCCCGATTAAGACAAATGTTATATCACGACGTGAAATCAGACGCTGCGCCGCTCGAAGCATCACTGACAGATTATTGCTTTCGCCCAAAGCTCCAAAATAAAGCACAATCTTTTTATCCTGCCATCTATGTTTTTCCCTGACCACCATAGCCGCATTGGCATCAGGATAGAGTTCGTCGAAATCAGCACCACAGGTAATAAGCTTTACCTTGCTTTTTAACCATCCCCGAGAGCAGATGCTTTCCCGTATGCCTTCAGTCAAGGCGACAATAATTGCAGACCGGTCGTAGAGCACTCGTTCCATCCAAGCCATTATCTCGATGAGCTGCTTGTTCCTGAGGATTCCCATTTGAACAGCGGATGCGGGCCACAAGTCGCGCACCTCCAGCACAACGGGGATGCGCCTAATTTTGCATGTGAGCCAAGCTGTGAATATCGGGAAGATCGGCGGGGATGATGCCAGCACCACATCCGGCTTCGTCACCAACAATAGTCCAATCGGACAAGATATCGAAAATGAAATGAAACTCAGCAATCGCCCAAGGTAGCTTCGGTGCAGCTGCGAATAGGTGTAGGTTCGCACCACCTTAACTTTTCCATCGAGTTCCCGTCTTACAATCCGCCGGTACCACGGCAACGTCGAGCTGTTGCGCTGCATGTAACCGGTCTCACCGGCCACCACCGTAACATCATGGCCTCTTTCAGAAAGAAACCGCGCTAACTCATAAATGAGGGAATGTCCTGGGGTGTCGCGTCCCTGAAAGTACTGGTAAACTACCACCACTTTCACAGCAACGCCTCGTAGATTTGCGCCAGCCTTTTCTCTTCCTGCTCCCAACACACCAGCTTGCGAACCATTGGCGCCCTGTTCGCCCAAAACTTGAGACGTTGTCCGTCGGAGAAGAACTCATCGATTAACTCCGCGAGTTTCCGTGGTGTGCCGGTGTCTCCCACCAAACCGATCTGTTGTCCGATAACCAACCGCCGGATCTCCGGCAAGTCGGTTGCCAAGACAGGAATACCCGCCGAGATGTACTCGAACAGCTTATTTGGCGTGCAGTAGTAGTTGTTGAGACATGTCGGCTGATACGGGATGATCCCCGCATCAGCAGCAGCGGTTAATTCCAGCAAATCACTCTGCGGTACGGCAGCATGGAAATAGACTCGCCCTGATATTCCCTCTTGTTGACCCAGCTTCCAAAGATGGTCCGACAAGATTCCGTTGCCAAGTATCACGAGCACCACGTTAGGGGTTTGCACGTACCGCATGGCACCCACCAACCCTTCCAGATTGCGCCCAGCGGAGAGACCTCCTTGCAACAGCAAGATCTTCTTATCGGAGGACAAGCCAAAAAAGTCATGAAAGCGATGAGATTTTACTGGCGCACGATGCGCCCTCTCCGCGTTGTGGATGACCTCCACGCCACCTAGCCTATACCGTTTTTCAAGTTCGGCCGCAACTGATGCATTGACCGTGATCACGGCATCACAGGACCTGATGTGTTCCGCTTCGATTTGAGCCCAGCGCTTGCGCTCGCGTTCGGAAAACTCCTGCTCGCAGTAGAGTTCATGGCTGTCATAGACGAGCTTCGCCCCACAGCGTTCCGCCTGCAGTCGGGCAACGGCGAGCATTGGCAAGTCATGCGCCACAAACACATCAGGCGAGTAGCGTGCTGCCGTATCCGCGAAGAGTCGGACAAAGAACGCCTCCTGATCCACCAGATAACGCCAACTCAGACGCTTCAGCGTGCGCATGGCGAATCCGTTCATCGGAATCGCACCCCTGATCCAACGATAGGCCTGTAGAACCAGGTTCTCACGCGTTGCCGCGCTGCCGGCAGACAGTCGCACGATCCGACGGTCCCCGTCATCCCTTGCCGAATCGAGGGGCATCGCGACGATCGTAACCACCCAACCTGCGGCCTCGAGACTGTCTGCCTCGAGCAGAATGCGTCGGTCGATCTGACGGTCGGCGGTTAGCATCACTACCGACTTAGCTGCATGCTTCGACTCAGGCATTGACCCTCATGTCTCCGTCAATGAAGATCCGGTGCCAGAGCTCGAGACACAGCAGTCCCCAGACCACGCGCCCGAACTCGCGTTCGCTGTCAATTGCACGTTCGATCGCATTGACGTTATAGATACCCCGTTGCCGAACTCGATCGGAAAGCAGGATATCCCGTGCGAACTCGCGTGCCACGCCCTTCGTCCACTGCGCGAGCGGTGTCGGGAAGCCCATCTTGTCCTGTCGGTCGAAGATCTTCTTCGGCACCGCGTTACGAACGGCTTCCTTGAACAGATGCTTCATGCGACCGCCGGCGAACTTGATATTCGGCGGAATGGTCGCCATGAACTCCACAATGCGGTGATCCAGCAATGGAACGCGCGACTCGATCGATGCCGCCATGCTTGTGCGATCCTCCACGTGGAGCAAAGCCGGTAAGGAGCCCTTCAGATCGAAATAGGTCATACGATTGATGAGCGAATGCAAACCATCGCGGTTGAAGATCTGCTGGAAAGACTCGAAGGGCGAATAGCCACTCGAGAACAGGTCGTTGCTGAACAGGTGGTTCATGCCTTCGCTACGGTCGATCAAGCTGAAGTAGCGCTTGTCAGGTGCATCGAATAGCCCTTTACTCCAAAACCCCTGGAGCATTTGGCGATAGGTCTGCAGAAGCGGCAGGTTCGGAACAATCGATTCCAGGGTGACGGCATATCGGTCCTGGTCAGAGCTTTGATAGATTGCTCCGGCAAGGCTCTTCTCGAGGTACGCAACCAGATAGCGCGTATAGCCGATAAAAAGTTCGTCACCGCCTTGACCGCCAAGCACAACCTTGACATGCTCCGCTGCTAGCTTAGACACATAGTACTGCGGAATAACCCCTGGCCCTGCCAGCGGCTCGTCCATGTAATACATCAGCTTCGGGAGAACATCGGGCAGTTCGGAGCCCTGAATGTAAATCTCCTTGTAGTCCGTACCCGCAAAGGCGGAGACCTCTTTCGCATAGCCCGTTTCGTCGAACTGCGGACCTTCATGAAAGGCCCCAGTAAAAGTCTTAATCTGCTCTCCCAGCAAAAGACTACTAGCAAGGCAGACGACAGCACTTGAGTCCAGGCCGCCGGAAAGATGGGCGCCCAGCGGCACGTCCGAACGCAAATGCATACGAGTGGCGTCTTCGATCAAGCCGGCTAGACGGTCCACAAACCAGCGTTCATCGTGGACTTCGTCGAACTCATACCTGAGATCCCAGTATTGCCGCGTATGCAACGAAAGGCGATCGCCATCGAACTGTACCGTCATGCAATGACCAGGTTCGAGCTTATGGATATTCTTGAAGAGCGTCTTGTCGCCCAGGCAAAACTGAAAAGTCAGGTAGTCCTGCAGCCCCGGCGTATTCGCCTCGGCCGACACTAAGCCCGAAGCAAGTATTGCCTTTGCCTCAGATCCAAAGACCAACGCCTTGCCGTCAAACGCAAAATAGAAAGGTTTGATACCTATGCGATCACGCGCACAGAACAAACGGTGATTCCGCTCATCCCATATCGCAAACGCGAACATTCCTAGGAAGCGATCAACGCAATGCTCACCCCATTCACGGTAGGCGTAGAGCAACACCTCGGTATCCGAATATGAGTGAATCGGGTGCCCCTTGCCGATCAATTCACGCCGCAACTCAAGGTAATTGTAAATAGCGCCATTGAAAACAACGGTCAAATTCCCGTCTTGCGTTGTCATGGGCTGCTTGCCGTGTTCGGGGTCGATGATCGCAAGACGCCGATGACCCAAAACACCGTTACCACTACCGAGGACGACTACACCGTCACCGTCAGGGCCGCGATGGGCAATCGAATTCAGCATTTCGTCAACAGCTGAAGCTAACGCCTCTTGAGTCAGATCGTAATCAAAAATTCCAACAAATCCACACATTGTCATCTCTTAACTTGGTTCGGCACTTTTAGTGTCAAAATTGAAGAACAAGTGACTTAAGTCGCGTCTTTCGCACAGCCTAGAATTACACTAAATGGAAACAGCAAAGAGCGAATGATGGAAAACAGTCAATCGCTTGGCTACTTAAAAAAGGCCCTTAACGGTCTCCTAAAGGCAATTGCTCTGGCCGGTTTTCGGTCAGTCGAGGAACCGCGTTGAAATATCTACCCATTTCCGCGTAAGCGGCTACCACATTTACCCCAGGAAAAAAGTTTCCAGCGCTA
>Ga0194116_10006494_pt1 | contig 12445 bp, 7 predicted proteins | sample TA2MahsurfametaG_4_FD_148617 | JGI IMG/M metagenome (GOLD analysis project Ga0194116, IMG submission 148617) | Freshwater microbial communities from Lake Tanganyika, Tanzania - TA2015008 Mahale S9 surface | ecosystem: Environmental > Aquatic > Freshwater > Lake | place: Tanzania: Lake Tanganyika... | reverse complement strand
CAATTAATGTAAAGTTTATAATTTCGCATAGCGAATTTTTTTTGTTCACACGTAAATCGTTTACAATTCGCCACTAATCCGTTTGCAATTCAACAGCAGAGCTAATCCGCACTTCCAATTTGTAATTTCCTAATTTGTAATCTGCAATCCGCCAATCTGCAATCCGCCAATCTGCAATCCGCCAATCTGCAATCCGCCAATTTAAAATCTGCAATCACCAAATCCGCAATCAAAATTACACCACCAATTCCAAATCAATCTGCCGTTTACGAAGACTCACTTCTGAAATGCGAACTTTTACACGATCACCAAAATTATATTCTCGCTTTGTTTTCGAACCAATGATTCTGAATTTTTCCTGATCAAAATAAAAACGATCGCCTGGGATTTCCATCATCGGAACCATACCTTCACAATGATTTTCATCCATTCGAACGAACATACCGTGGTCAGCGATTCCAGAAATAGTTCCGTCAAAAACTTCACCAATGTGTTCGCTTACGAATAAAGTCATAAAATACTTCGTAGATTCACGCTCGGCCTCAGCAGCTTTTCGTTCATTTCGTGAGATTCGCTTACAAATATCATTCAACTCATTCCCATATCGATGTTTTTTCGTTGTCAATTCTTCCTGCAGAATTCGGTGAACGACTAAATCCGCATACCTTCGAATGGGCGAAGTAAAATGCGTATAATGATGAAAAGCTAATCCATAATGACCAATGTTCTCCGTTTCATAACTCGCTTTTGCCATGGATCGAATGGCCATCGATTGAATTAGGGAAAATTCATTTTCTTCTTTTAATTCTTGAAATAGTTCATTCAATTTTTCAGCGATTTTGGATGGGTCGTGCAAATCTATTTTGTGACCAAATTTTTCAATAAAAACTGCGAAAACTTCCATTTTAGCGGGATCTGGAGCATCGTGGACTCGGTAAATCATTGGGAACGGGTCACGGCCTTTTTCAGTTTTGGAAAGGAAAGTGGCTACATGTCGATTTGCCAAAAGCATAAATTCTTCAATCAGCTTGTGAGCATCTTTGGATGTTTTAATTACGACTTCATTTGGCAGGCCTTTTTCGTTCAACTTGAACCTCATTTCTTCCGATTCAATGTTTAAAGCCCCCTTCTTAAGCCTACTTTTTCGCAATATTTTAGCGATTTTATCTAATTTACGTAATTCTTCCTCGTAATCTCCAGATTGTCCTTCCAAAATTTCTTGTGCTTCTTCATAGGTAAATCTACGATCTGAATGTATAACCGTCTTACCAAACCATTCGTTGTAAATCTTACCATTTTCATCCATTTCAAATACCGCTGAAAAACTGTATTTATCTTCGTGTGGTCGGAGCGAACAGGCGATATTCGACAATTGTTCGGGCAACATCGGAATGACGCGATCAACCAAATAAACTGAATTTGAACGCAAAACTGCTTCAGCATCCATAGCAGTTCCCGGACGAACGTAGTGACTAACATCGGCAATGTGAACTCCAACCTCTAGATTTCCATTTTCGAGGACTTTATAGGATATTGCATCATCGAAATCTTTCGCGTCAAAAGGATCAATCGTAAAAGTTAGTATTTCTCTAAAATCTCTGCGATTTGCAATTTCTTTAGGATCTAGATCTATCGGAACAAATTCTGCTTCTTCAAGAACTGCAGGTGGAAAAATTGGATTGATTCCTTGATTATAGAGAATCGAAAGCATCTCTGTATCATTTGAACCGGGCATTCCAAGAACCGCAATTACCTCTCCGTAAGGCACTCCTGACGATTTTGGCCAAACCGTAATTTTCGCCAGAACCTTCTCTCCAGGTTTTGCTCCCATTAAGTTTTCCTTGGAGATATATATTTCAGTTCCGGTTCGGTTATTATCTGGAACCAATATGGCAAACTTATCAGTGATTTTTATCGTTCCGACAAACTGAAACCGCTCACGCTCTTTGATTTCAAATACGGTGCCTTCATCACGAGTCGGTCCTTGTTTGAAAACGCGAACTTTTACAATATCGCCATTTAACGCTTGTCCAACATTTTGTGGCGCAATATAAATATCTTTTTCTCTTCCTTCAACCACAACGAAGGCCGCGCCCCGTTGTGTGATTTCAATTCGGCCTTCAACTAAGTTTTCTTGTGAAGAAAGTTTAAAGGTGTAATGATTGACTCGTTTCAAAGCGCCTTTGGTCGCCAATTGATTTAAACAGTCAAAAACGAGTTGTCTTGAAGCAGGGTCTTTTGCGTCGATTAAATATGAGACTTGTTTATGAGTTAATTCCGAATCCGGATTTCGCTCAAAAACACGCATTACAATAGATGTTACTCCCGATTTCTTTCTTCCTGGCTCAGAGCCTTTCTTCTTTTTAGACATATAACGAAGTTAGGCAAACTAATTTGTCCCAACTTTCATTTTGAATTAAAAAATTAAAGTTTTAATGTAAACAACCCGCAAAAAACGATTAATTAAATAGAGAAACCCCACTTATTTTACTCAATTACAAAGTAAATGGAAAGGGAACTAAAAATAATCTTTAGTTGCGAATAATGACTTTGCGAGTAAATGACTTTCTTCCGGGAACGTCAAACACCAAAAAATAAATACCACTGTTGAAGTCAGAAACGTTTAATTTTTTAGTAGATCCAATATTCTCTTTAAGAACTGTACTGCCAAAAACATCCACCATTTTTAATGATGCTGATTCAATACCTGTCATTGAAATTTGAATATAGTCTGAGGCTGGATTAGGAACTATTGAAACAGAAACTGGATCTTTGATTTGATTCACACTAGCAGTAAAGTCTATCACTAAATCAACAGAGTCACTGTATGTTGCTACTCCTGCATCAGAAATGTAGTATCTGTAATGCGCTTGTCCGCTAACGAAGTCATCAGGATTTATTTGTGGCTTCATCTTTCCATATTCTCCATTAAGTATATTAAATAAAAAGCTTGGATTTGATGAGGTTGTCCAAGGGTTTGTATTCATCTGAGTAGATGTATAGCAAATTCCACCAAATTGATCTGTACTATGTCCCCAACATAAACCATCAGCCCATCCATTAGGAACATTCACTCGATATCTTGTTACTACCCACTGATGAGTCTCACCCGTTTGATTTTCAATGTGAAATGGCACATCGAATGTAGCATTACTCGGCGCCGTCATTGTATGGGTTTGTCCGGAGATATCCGTTGTTTGACCCTCCAAAGTAATTATGATTCCGTCTTGGGCAAATAAGTTTGCAGAAGCAAGAATTAACGCTGTAAATAGAATATGAGTATATCTTTTCATGTAATTCAGTATTGTGTTGTGAACAAATATAGCTTATTTAAATCTAAAAAACAAATGAACCCAAAGTTTCCGAAAACAATAAGACTCGTTTCTCCCAGAAATATAATCCTCAAATAGTAATTTCTTAACTTTTTTTATAACTTTGATTTCTCGGCAAGATTATTGAGAATGATGTCGAAACACAAAATTTTAACGATGAAAAACTTATTTATTTTAACATTGTCTTTGGTCATGTCAAGTATATTATTTGGTCAGAATGATGCAGAGCATGCGCTTGATAATAAAAAAATACCCGCGGTAAAACTCGAAGATATGAAAGGTAAAGCTGTTAATACCGCTGAACTTGGATTGAAAGGCCCGGTTGTTTTCAGTTTTTGGGCAACTTGGTGTGCGCCTTGTAAGAAAGAACTCAATACCATTCATGACTTATACACTGATTGGCAAGAAGAAACAGGAGTAACTCTTGTGGCTGTGTCAATCGATGACGAAAAGACGAAAAGTCAAGTTCCAGTTTATGTCAATGGTAAGGCATGGGACTACATAGTATTGATGGATCCGAACGGAGATTTTAAACGAGCGATGGGGGTGAATAATGTTCCTCACACGTTTTTAGTTGATCAAGAAGGGAATATCGTTTATTCCCATAATAACTATGCTCCTGGAGATGAAGAAAAACTTTATCAAGAAATCAAAAAATTAACTGGCAAATAGCCCAGAATGATTAAATACTTCCCACTCTCTATTTTTTGTTTATTTTCCTTATTTTCAAATGCCCAAGGAAATTTAACAGGAAACATTGAATCTATCTTTCAGTATCTTAATGAGGATACAATAATTGATGCAAAGCAACCAGCTGAAAAGGGGTTGATAAATTCCTATATGAATGTTTTCTACACCTATGGAAACTTCAAAGCTGGTATGCGGCTTGAGTCTTATTTGCCTCGCATTCAAGGGTATCCAAATCGCTTCGATGGAACTGGAATCGGAATGCGGTATGTTGGATATGCAAATGATTTTGTAGATGTCACACTAGGTTCGTTTTATGAGCAATTCGGCACTGGGTTGTCGCTTCGCGCTTATGAGGATCGTGCTTTGGGATATGATAATTTAATTGACGGTGCTCGTCTTATCGTCCGACCAAGAAAAGGAATTGTTTTGAAAGGGGTTTATGGATATCAAAGACTATCTTTTCAGCAAGGAAAAATAATTCACGGAAATGGTATCGTTCGAGGAATTGATGCCGAAATAAACCTGAAAGAAGCTTTTAAAAAACTCGACTCTTTGCCTCTTGATATTGTTCTTGGTGGTTCCTTTGTTAGTAAATACCAGAAGGATGATGATGAGTCTTTGATTCTTCCAGAAAATGTTGCAACTTATGGAGGGCGAGCTAAATTGCGTTATAAAGATATTTTTTTTGATGCGGAGTATGTTATTAAGGAACAGGATCCTTCAGCAGACAACCAAAAGATTTACAATTATGGCCATGCCGCAGTATTTAATTTAGGCTACACAACTAAAGGTTTAGGCTTGTTGTTTTCTGGAAAGTCAGTTGATAACATGAGTTTTCGGTCTGATCGAAATAAAGATTTGCAAGACTTATTCATCAATTATTTGCCATCTCTCAACAAAACCCATACATACAACTTGGTGGCAACACTTTATCCATATGCTACTCAACCATTAGGAGAGGTTGCTTACCAAGCAGATGTTCTTTACACCTTCAAAAAAGGCTCTTTACTTGGAGGAAAATATGGAATGACGATTGGAGCGAACTATTCAACCACGTTCCGGCCTGTTCAGCATACAAGTAATATCAATTTGTTGGATTCTACACGTGTAACATATGAAACACGTCCTTTCGACAAAAGCGACTCGCTTTATTGGGAGGACATTAATTTCAATATTACCAAAAAGTTCTCTAAAAAATTCAGTGCAATTGCAAGTTACTACAGTATAAAAATCAACAACGACGTTGCAAAAATCTCGAACGATTCAAAAGGAATTATTCATGCAAACATAGGTGTCTTGGAATTGGCGTACAAAATAAATAGTAAGCATTCCTTACGAATGGAATTACAAGGGCTTTTCGTACAAAAGGAAAATGGTGCGATCAAAGACAAAGGAAATTGGGCAACGGCGCTCATTGAATATTCCATTTCTCCAAATTATTTCTTCAGTTTTATGAATCAATACAATTATGGAAATCCAGATTCAGAAAAACGCGTTAATTATCCAATCTTTACCTGTGGTTACATCCGTGAAGCAACTCGTTTTATGATTTCTTATGGTCGACAACGTGCAGGATTATTTTGTGTTGGTGGCGTATGTCGATTTGTTCCAGCATCAAATGGTTTGACTCTTAGTTTTACACAAAGCTTTTAACATGAAAAATCTATTCCGAATTACAGTTGCATTTCTAATTGCTTTTCAATTTTCGTCGTGTGACCATGTCAAGGATCCCTATCCAAAACAGGAATCTTTGGATTTAGACACAACGCTTTACCCTGGAAATTGGAGTGATTATGTTGCCAACGATTGGCCCCAATTTACCGCGAATTCAAATACAAATAGAAATGTCCTTATTGAGGATTTTACCGGACATCAGTGTGTTTTTTGTCCTGCTGCTGCTGATTTGGCTCATGCTCTTCATGAAGCAAATCCATCACGTGTTTTTACTGCATCTATCCACTCAGGACCAACTGGTATCGGCGATTTTCAAGTAGTATCACCTCCGAATTACCCAGTTGATTTTACAAATCCACAAGGAGTTGAAATCGGAACCTATTTCGGAACCAATGATGGTGGATTTCCAGGAAATCCAAGAGGGACTGTTAATCGATATAATAATGGGTTTATTTTTCAAAGTCCAGCGCAATGGACATCTATGATGAACGATCAGATTACTCAAAATAATTTACGAGTAAATATTCAGTCGGTCCTAAACTATTACCCGCAAACCAAAGGCGCTTTTTTACACGTAGAGGTTGAAAAATTGGATCAAAATTTAACCAATCAACTAGGTATTGTATCTTATTTAATTGAAGATTCTTTGGTCGGAGATCAAAAAATGAGTGATAATTCGCATAATTCAGCATACGTTCATAGAGATATCCATCGTGGAAATATAGGAGGTCAAGCATTTGGTAGGACATTAACAAGTAATGACATCATTAATGGTAAATACTATGTGAATTATTCTTTTGTTGTTCCTAATCAGTTAGATGGTAACCATAATGCAGAAAATATGCATGTTTTGATATACGTCTATGATAAAGTAACTTGGGAAATTTATCAAGTCATCAAACAAAAAATAGTTCCATAATGAAGGTTATTTATATATTTGAGTAACACTTTGACATGGCACTTAAACAGCAACTGACTCAAAAACTAGAGCAACGGCTTTCACCCCAACAAATTCAATTAATGAAGCTTCTTCAGGTTCCAACTATGGAACTGGACCAACGTATAAAGCAAGAAATTGAGGAAAATCCTGCGCTCGAAGAAGGTGCAGATGAGGTCGATGACGAATTCGATAACCAAGATGATGACTACAATGATGATTCCGAAAGCGACGACGAGTTTGATTTATCCGATTACCTTGATGATGACGTGGCTGATTATAAAACACAAGCCAACAACAGTTCCAAAGACGACGAAGAACGCGTGGTTCCTCTTTCTGGCGAACAATCCTTTCAGGAAAAATTAACTGAGCAGTTACATTTGTTGGATTTGGATGATAAGCAATTTATGATTGCGGACGTGCTTATTGGAAATTTAGATGAATCGGGTTATTTGAATCGCGATTTGGAAGCAATCGTCGATGATTTGGCGTTTGCCATGAATGTGGATACAACAGAAAAAGAGGTTGAGGAAATTTTGATGCTGATTCAAGAACTAGATCCTGCGGGAGTTGGGGCAAGAAACCTTCAAGAATGTCTATTACTTCAGATTAAAAGAAAGCAGGACGGGGATATCGTTCGCTTCACGGCACTAAAGATTCTAGAGAATCACTTTGAGGAGTTCACTAAAAAGCATTACGAGAAAATCTCCAAGAAATTGGAAATCGAAGATGAAGACTTGAAAGAAGCCATCGATGAGATTTTAAGACTCAATCCCAAGCCTGGAGGCTCCATGCGTGAAACCGCGAAGAATTATCAGCAAATCATTCCTGACTTTATGCTTTTTGAAAACGATGGCCGTTTGGAATTATCAATCAACGGAAGAAATGCACCAGAACTAAAAGTCAGTAAGGAATACGAAAGCATGCTGCGTTCATATGCCGAAGGAGCTAAAAGTTCAAAAGCAGACAAGGAAGCTGTGACTTTCGTTCGACAAAAATTGGATAGTGCGAAATGGTTTATAGATGCGATTAAACAAAGACAGCAAACGCTCTTACTAACGATGGACGCCATACGCCATTACCAAGAAGCTTATTTCTTAACAGGAGATGAAACGAAGCTAAAACCGATGATTTTAAAGGATATTGCGGATATGGTTGGCTTGGATATTTCTACAATTTCACGAGTTGCGAACAGCAAATATGTCCAAACAAATTTTGGAATCTATCCGCTTAAATATTTTTTCTCAGAGTCTCTTTCAACTGACAGTGGGGAAGAGGTTTCAACTCGCGAAGTGAAAAAAATTCTTTCAGACGCGATTGAGGGCGAGGACAAACGTAATCCATTGACCGATGAGAAATTGATGGAATTACTGAACGAAAAAGGATATAATATCGCGAGAAGAACGGTTGCAAAGTACCGTGAACAGTTGAATTTACCGGTTGCACGAATGAGAAAAGAACTGTAACATGAAAAGCGCACTATCCCATTTTTTCTCTTGGATTTTTCTTCCGCTTTTGATGCCGACTTATGGTTTGCTTTTGACACTTTATATTCCTTCTGAGCAAATATATTTGGACAAAGATTCTCTTTATCTTTTGAATCCCGAGTTGAAAAAACAGTTGCTTTATCTCTTTTTTACCTTCAGTGCCTTAGCTCCTGGAATCTCATTTTATGCTTTGCATAAGCGTCAAATAATTTCCACAATTGATATGGAAAATCAGCGGGAACGAAATATTCCTCTGATGATTATGTTCGCATATTGTTTGGTTTTGTACTTGATGTTTGTTTTCAAAGCCCCGAATAATGTGCTGCCAAAATATTTTTATGCGTTGCCACTTTCAGGAGCAATTGTTACGGGGTCATTCATGTTCATCAATCGTTGGATTAAAATCTCCATGCATGCTGGTGGAGCAGGAATTTTGGTGGGATATTTACTCGCCTTTGCAAAGCAACAGGCACAGTTCGAGTTTTGGATAATCGTGGCCGCAATTCTTGCATCCGGCGTAACAATTGCCTCGCGCCTTTATTTGAACAAACATCGACCGATTGAAGTTTATACGGGTTGGTCGCTAGCTGTTTTCATTACGTTTATTTGTAATGATCTGTATCCGTTTATAGTTGTAAAAGGGTAGTCATTCTCTCAAATCAAATGTTTCCAGTAATTTAGGAACTACAACTGACCAATGTGGCGGGTTATTAAATTTGCGAAACCAATCCATCATTTCTACACGATCACCGTGTGAGGAATTTGAACTGTTACTCCGAATGTTACAAAGTACTTTTCGACACTGTCCGAAAAATTTGATTTCAGATTTCATTCGATAATGGATCTTCCGCACGTTCCTAAGCCTTGAAATCCAACAAAAAAAAGTGTGTTATTTGGGTTTTCTATGTGTTTATTTAAGTAATGTAAAATGCGCCCTCCTTCAATCATTCCGCTCCCTGCGATGACGATTTTCGATTTGTTGCCCGCAACAAGAGAAAAATTGTTTTATTTGAAATTCCCATATTAGCTTTATAGTCGAATTTACTTCAACTTGTGATTAGAATTAAACTAAAATAGCAATCTTGTAAAAACTAAATTTAGCATACAATTCCTGAATTAAATTACATTTGTTAGAGATTCAAATCGTTTTGTTATGTCAAATTCTAGATTTTTAATTTTATTCGCTTTTCTGATTTTTAGTGCTTTAAAGATTGATGCCCAAAATCTTCAAAAACCGTCTAATTCGGAAATTGAAAGAGCTCCACAATGGGTTCAAACCATGTATTCAGAAAATCCATCAATTCATGAAGTTGATAAATTATTTCGAGAATATTATTCAGTAAATACCTTTCAAAAATCCTATCACACTCAATATTATAAACGTTGGAGAAGAAAATATTTAAATTATGCTGATGCAAATGGGTTTATTCATGAACCTAGTCAAGCAGAAGTGCAAAGCAGCGAAATTTCGTATCGTAAAAAACAAAACAATACAAAGTCATCGAATTGGAGTATTGTCGGACCTATAACAAATTACCAAGAAGGAGGAAATCAAGGTTCTGGTCAAACGAATGTTTACAGTGTCGACCAATGCATGGATACTCCGACTATTTTATACTGCGGAACCGAGCCTGGTGAAGTCTATAAAAGTTCAGATGAAGGAATGAACTGGACGCTAGTATCAAAAAACGAGAATTTTGGAAGCGGAGTTACAGCTGTTGAAGTTCATCCTTCAAACCCCGATATTGTTTTTGCAGGTGGAAATAATGGTGTTTTTCGATCTACTGATGGAGGTCAAATTTGGATAAATGTTTTACCCAGCTCTAATTTAGGCGTAAATGAATTACTGATTCATCCTACCAATGACCAACTCATATTTGCATGCACAGACAAAGGATTATTTCGCTCAATGGATGGTGGAACTACTTGGAATCAATTGTTTTCCAATAAAACGTATGACATAAAATCAAATACGGCAGATGCTTCAATTCTTTATATTGTGCGCAACAACCCATCGGCCATTATTTGCGAGTTTTTAAAATCAACAGATTTCGGTGAAACTTGGAGTGTTCAAAGTAACGGATGGTATTCATCAACAGATCCAGCGCGTAACGATGGTGGTGCAAGGTTGGCGGTAACTCCTGCTGATCCCAATCGAATTTATGCCTATTTGATTGGTGAATCAAAACCGAATGATTTCGGCTACATTGGCGTTTACCGAAGTAATGATGGCGGAGCCATATGGACTTTGCCAAATAGTCCTGCAGGCGGCCCCTACACCATAGATCATGTGAATTTAGCCATCGGTTGGGCAGATTGGACCTATCACCAGGGATTTTACAACTGTGCATTAATGGCATCCCCAACTAATCCGGATGAAATTCTAGTTGGTGGATTAAACTTGTATAAATCTACAAATGGTGGAAGTTCATTCATTCCTGTTGCTGGATACGTTGGAGGTCCATTAGGAATGCATGTAGATATGCAGGATTTTCGAATTGTGGGAAATACGGCTTGGGTTTCAACTGATGGCGGGATATACAGTTCTAATGATTTTTTTACTTCGAACTATGAATTTCGCATGTCTGGCGTTCACGGTTCCGACTATTGGGGATTTGGAAGTGGTTGGAATGAAGATGTCCTTGTTGGTGGATTGTATCACAATGGAAATTTGGCTTATCACGAAAATTATGGATCTGGTAATTTCCTTGAACTCGGTGGTGGTGAAGCACCTACGGGTTATGTGAATCCTGGAAATAATCGTAAAACTTATTTTTCAGACATTGCGGGAAAAATTATTCCAATTAATTTGAATGATCCGATTGCCAATGCAGCATTTGGAATGGCTCCAAACGAAAGTTATTGGGCAGCTGAATCAAGTGAAATGGAATTTCATCCGAATTGTTATTCCATGGCTTACATTGGAAAAGACAATGCCATTTGGAAAACTACAGATGCCGGAGCTTCATTCAATTTGTTGTATACTTTTGGAACCAATACCGCCAATCAGATTAAGTACATTGAGGTTTCATCAAGCAATCCCAATGTCATTTATTTAAACCAACAACCAAGTTCTGGTTCAAATGGAACGCTTTGGAAAACAACCGACGGTGGAGTTACTTGGAGTCAGTTGAACAAACCAACAGGAAATAGCAGAAGGATGCTACTTTCGTTAAATCCACAAAATGAAAATGAATTATGGATTGCCTATCCAGATGGTTCAAATGGTTTTAAAGTTTTTAAAACAACAAATTCAGGTCAATCATGGGAAAACTGGACATCCTCTATTTTTAACAACGAATCGGTGCAAGCTTTGAATTGCATTGCAGGAACAGATGGTGGTGTTTACATTGCAACAGATCGAGCTGTTTATTACAGAAATAATCAAGGTCAATTTCAGCTTGATAACAGTGGTTTACCTTTATTTACAAGTGGAAATATTATAAAACCATTTTATCGCGATGGAAAAATTCGTTTAGCAACTTATGGTAAAGGAATTTGGGAAAGTACTTTAAACGAACAGCCTGCCTACCCTATTGCAAGAGCTATGGTTGATAAATTATCACAAGAGGTAGTTTGTGAAATTGATTCTTTTTATTTTGAGGATCATTCGTTTCTAAATCATACAAATGCAACATGGAATTGGACTTTTCCAACGGGTGCGCCAAGTACTTCAACTGAAAGAAATCCTTCTGTTTTATTTACACAAGCTGGTTCACATCAAGCAATTCTAGAAATCACGGACGGGAATGGCAATTCGGATTCAGATACTATTCAAATTAGTGTGAACTATTTGAGTTTACCAACTTCGATTTCAGAGGGTTTTGAAGGTACATTTGTGCCAAGTGGATGGAGTATCAACAATCCAAATAACGATGCCCAATGGTCACTTTCATCAAGCGCCGGCGGATATGGTAATTCTAATAAATCTGCCATTTTTGATAATTACAATAACGATTCGCAAGGAAATTCGGATGATCTCATTATGAATTTTAATCCCTCTTTAATAGCTACCAATTCATACTTAAAATTTGATGTGGCTTATGCACGATGGGGATCAGGCTATAGCGATACGTTAGAAGTTTTAGCATCTACAGATTGTGGACAAACGTTTCAAAGCCTTTACATGAAAGGTGGAACGAATTTGGCCACTTCACCGGATTTTCAAGATTACTTCACTCCTAATTCGTCTCAATGGCGAACGGATTCCGTTGATTTAGCTGGTTATTCGGCTGAGTCAAATCTTCAAATTGCTTTTAGAAATATTGGTCGGTACGGAAATGTTCTCTATTTAGATAACATTAATATCGGGAATTTAGCTTTAC